>Ga0155766_102_pt2 | contig 40600 bp, 56 predicted proteins | sample RifCSPlowO2_01_FD_107420 | JGI IMG/M metagenome (GOLD analysis project Ga0155766, IMG submission 107420) | Candidatus Nomurabacteria bacterium RIFCSPLOWO2_01_FULL_41_12
GAGAGGTGTTTATGCTCTCTAGCCTGCCCTTACTTGCCATACCCTTTATTATATTTTGGCTTGTTTTGAATATTGCTCTTGTAGAGGGCGCAAAATATCTGCTACGCGACAAGAAGCATCTCTTTACAAAAGAACATTATCTTAAGCTTTTCTCAATAATATAGTGTGTGGCATTTATGGGCATTTTTTGGTATAAAGTAAATACATGGTGCCTGTAGTTTAGTGGTAAAACTTCGGCTTGTGGAGCCGATATCGAGAGTTCAATTCTCTCCAGGCACCCATTAATTTTTGTGAATATCTTCTTCTAAATGGGCTAGTTGCTTTTCCACTCTATTCAAAGTATCTTGGAGGTTTTTAATTTGAGTTTCTTCTGTTGCAACTTCTTCTTCCACTTTTTCAGCCATTTTTTCTTCGCCAATCAAGCCGGAAATAATAAGCCGGCTCCCAATAAAAGCGGAGACAAATACTCCCGTGATAAGAAGTATTATGGTTCCTATAATTATTGAGGCCACAGAACTGACATTAATATCATCGGCCAAATGCCATATTCCGCGCCAAAATAATATTATTCCAATGCCCCCTATGAGCGCGTAAAGAATAGGGTAGTGGCTTAGTTTACTCCTTACTCTGTCTTCCAACTTATCAAAAAATCGCTTTATCTTTTTCAACTTCATCCCAGTACTAAAATTTTAAATAATAATGTTTATCCTTATTTCCCGTAATCAAAATTAGGTGAAACCGTTACGGGACAAGTATTGCTTTATCATACACTAAGAGTAGAATTGTTTCCATGCCTTGGGACGATAAAGAACTTATAGAGGTACTAAAAAATAATGGCGTCGTGGTAATGCCCACAGACACTTTATATGGAATTGTGGGTAGGGCGCAAAACCAGTCTGCGGTAGAACGTATTTATAAAATACGAAAAAGAAACCCAGGAAAGCCTTGCATAATACTTATTGGAGACATAAATGAGTTAAAGAAATTTGGCATAATTCTAACAGAAGCACAAAAAGATCAAATTAGAAGATATAGAGAACCCACAAGTTTTATTGTTGACTGCACTGATGAAAAATTTTCATATTTACATCGTGGCACAAAGACTTTAGCATTTCGCTTACCTACTTCAAAATCTCTAAGAAATTTTTTAATAAAAACCGGACCATTGATTGCGCCTTCCGCGAATATTGAGGGTTTGCTCCCGGCAAAGACTATTATTGAAGCACGCAATTACTTTGGCAGTCAAGTAGACCTATATATTGACGGCGGGGAAATTAGGAGTAAGGCTTCAAAAATTGAAAAATTGCATAAAGATGGCAAATTAAGTACAATTAGGGAATAATATGATTCAAAACCACCTTTCATTTTTAAGATTACTTTTCGGTGAGAATGAAGAGCCGAGACGGAGGATATTCCGCAGTATCAAGGCCAAGGCTGATGCAAAAAGAACAGCAACAGAGCGGATTGCAGACTGGATGACTTCACGTTTTGGGAGCATAACTTTTTTATCCCTAAATATACTGATGTTTATTTTATGGGTACTCATAAATACCAATCAAATACAGGGAATACCCCCCTTTGACCCTTTTCCTTTCAGTCTTCTTACCACCATTGTCTCTCTGGAAGCTATTATTCTTGCAATCTTCGTACTTATATCCCAAAATCGCAATTCAAAAGTAGATGACTTGCGGGAAGAAACTCACTTGCAAGTCAATCTTATTGCTGAAAAGGAAATTACTAAACTTATGAAAATGATGGCTATTCTTCTGGAAAAGCATGGGGTAGACTTGTCACAAGACCCCGAATTAAAAAAACTGCTCCGACCGATCAGTGAGGAAGAAATAGAAAAAAGATTGGAAAAAGAGATTCTGTAGTATGAAAATTCTAAAGAATTATGATTTGAAAAATTTAAATACTTTTGGTATACCCACCAAGGCCAAATTTTTTGTAGAAATTACGGGTGAAGGTGAACTAAATGAACTTTTTAAAGAGCCGTTATATATAGGGCACGAAAAGCTTTTCTTAGGGGAAGGCAGCAATGTTTTATTTACCAAAGACTGGGGTGGCATAGTAGTCCTAAATAAAATAAAAGGCATAGAAATTCTAGAAGAAGATTCCGAGAACATCCTAATAAAATCAATGAGCGGAGTAATCTGGCACGATTTAGTGTCTTTTGCGGTAGACCACGATTATTGGGGGATTGAAAATTTGGCGCTTATCCCCGGTACAGTAGGGGCTGCGCCGATGCAAAACATCGGAGCTTACGGAGCGGAATTAAAAAATGTTCTCACTTTAGTTGAGGCTTATAATGTTAATACTGGAGAGAAGAGAATTTTCAGTAAAGAAGAGTGCATTTTTGGGTACAGAGACAGTATTTTTAAGAACTCGTTAAGAAATAAATATTTCATATCTGCTATCACTTTAAGATTAAGCAAGACGGGAAAGCCCAACACGAGCTATAAAATTTTAAAAGAGCATTTGGAGAAAAATAAAATTGAAATCAAAAACTCTAAAAACATAAGCGATGCTGTATCTGAAATCCGCCGGAGTAAGCTTCCCGACCCGAGGGTCATTGGAAATGCCGGAAGTTTTTTTAAGAATGTCTTCGTGGATAAAGACAAGTTGGCAGAATTGCGCAGACTTTATCCAGCTATGCCATTTTTTGAAGAAGATGGTCTATCAAAAATTCCGTCTGCCTGGCTGATTGAACAATGTGGTCCTGCAAACGGGACAAGCTGGAAGGGATATAGAGTAGGCAATGTTGGAGTACATCATAAACAGGCGCTTGTTTTAGTCAATCACGGAGACGGGCGGGGACAAGATATTAAAGATTTAGCTCTGCAAATCATTGCTTCAGTCAAAGAAAAATTTGGCTTAGAACTTGCCCCTGAAGTCAATTTGATTTAGCAGCATTTCAGGTGTAGAATTAAAACATTAAAAATTAATCTAAAATTTATGGAAATCCCACAAGAATATCAAAAGAATTTATATCGTGCAGTACTTGCCTTTCTAATCGTCTTGTCGCTTCTGTTCGCAGTAAAGTTTTTCTCTGAGCTCCGCTCTTACGGAATGATGGGCAGCTCAAATGCCAATGTTATCACTCTCTCCGGTCATGGAGAAGTGCAGGCAGTACCGGATATTGCCAATGTTTATTTCACTATTTCTAAAGATGCGAAAACAGTAAAAGAAGCACAGGAAGCTGTGGCGAAAATAGAAAAAGCCGCGCTTGATTTTTTGAAAGGAAAAGGGGTAGCTGATAAAGACATAAAAACCGAAAATGCCTCTTTCTATCCGAAGTATGAATATAAATACGATACGAAAATGATGATGCCTTGCAACGAATATGGATGTCCTCCACGAGGAGGCAATAGTGTAATTGTCGGCTATACTGCGTCTGAGAGCGTTACGGTAAAGGTTCGCAATACTGATGATGCCGGAATTATTATGCAAGGCTTGGGTACAGTTGGCGTTTCTAATTTAAATGGCCCTAATTTTGCCATAGATGATGAAGATGCATTAAAAGCTGAGGCTAGAAAAAAAGCGATTGATGATGCGAGAGTTAAAGCAAAAGTTTTAGCAAAAGATCTTGGAGTTAAATTAGGCAGGATTGCAAATTTCAGCGAGGGAGGCGGATATTTTCCTGTAATGTATGGCAAGGTTGCCGGGATGGGGGGTGATGCTGAAATTTCATCCGCTCCGGCCGAGATTCCCAAAGGAGAAAACACCATCAGCTCGGACGTGACAATAACTTACGAGATAAAGTAAACCCGCACACTAAATTTTAGTGTGCGGGTAAATTTGATATTTTATAGAAAAAGAGTACTATTAAAACCATGAAACAACTTGATCCAAAGGCAGTCTGGTTATTTTTTATTAGTTCTGTTTTACGTTTGTTTTGGTTACTCATACTTTTTAGTATTGTAGGTTCGGTAACCTTGATTGATTACCTTAGCAAAAACTTAAATAAGACTGGGGAGATTTCATTTACCTTTCTGAATTGGCTATGGATTATTATTCCTATTTTTCTTATTATTTGCTTTATTTTGGCAAAGCTTACCTATCATTATTATCGATATGAGATGTCAGAACTCGTGTTTAAAAAAGAGCACGGCATCATTTGGAAAAAATATGTTTCCATACCTTACGACAGGATTCAAAATGTCGATATTTATCGCGGAGTATTGGCGCGGCTTCTTGGTCTCTCTGATCTCCAAATTCAAACAGCAGGAGGCATAACTGCCGGTAGCTACGGAGCGTTTTCTGAAGGAAGACTAATAGGAGTATCAAAAGAAGAGGCTGAAAAATTAAGAGACGAGCTAATCCAAAAAGCCCGCAGTTCTCGTACTGGCCAAGGACTCTAATTTTTTAATTTGACTATTTGAGAGAAAAAGAGTAAAGTTGAAAGAGCCCTGAAGGGGGCTTTTTTAAGAAATGTCAAAGATTACCGAATATTTCAAAGATACAAAAATGGAGCTGAAACATGTAATTTGGCCCGGGAGGAGCCAGACTCTTTACTATACTTTAATTGTCATAGTTTTGTCAGTTTTAGTCGCGTATTATCTGGGTATTTTTGATTTTATTTTTTCCAAAGGTTTAGAAAAGTTATTACCATAAGCCTCAAGCCTATACACTTGTCCCGTACTAAATTTTTGATTACGAGGCATAACGATAAACATTAATAATTAAAATTTTAGTACTGGGATGAAACAAGAAACAGAGGGGGCAAGAAATTGGTACGCAATACACACTTATGCCGGATATGAAAATGTCGTCTTGCGTAATTTGCGCCAGCGCATTGACTCCCTAGGTATGAACGATAAAATTTTCAACGTTATTGTTCCGATTGAAAAAAAGATAAAAATAAAAGGAGGCAAGAGAGTGGAGGTGGAAGAAAAAATTTATCCGGGTTATGTTTTGGTTGATATGATTGTGACGGATGATTCTTGGTATGTGGTGAGGAATACTCCGCGGGTCACCGGTTTCGTCGGCGCGGGAGTAAACCCGGTGCCTCTTAAAAAAGAAGAAGTGGAGTATCTTTTCAAGAAGATGGATGCCGGCACAACTAAGCACAATATTGACATGGTTATCGGCGAGAGCATTCTGATTACCGATGGTCCGTTTAAAGAACTGGAAGGGAAAATTAATTCCATTGACCAAGAGCGTGGCAAAGTTAAAGTGCTTGTTTCAATGTTCGGTCGCGAGACCCCGGTCGAACTAGATTTCTTGCAAGTCAAGAAAATTTAAGATAATGTATCAGAGTCGCGCTTAAAGGACGGTTGCGCGACATGATTTCGCAAAATCAATGGCTAAAAAAATAACCAAAAAAATAAAACTTCAAATTCAAGCTGCAAAGGCCACTCCGGCGCCGCCCTTGGGGCCTGCGCTCGGCCAAGCCGGCATAAATATCGGAGATTTTGTCACCAAGTTCAACGCTGCCACAGCCAAAATGGCCGGGGATAAAGTCGGTGTTTCCATTACTGTTTATGAAGACAGGAGCTATGATTTTATTGTGAAAACACCTCCAGTAACCGGGCTTATCTTAAAAGCCGCTGGGGTGGAGAAAGGTTCTGGTAAAAATGTTGCGACAAAAGCGGGTAAAATCACTCGCGCACAAGCTTTAGAAATCGCAAATAAAAAAAGAGCGGATTTGAATGCCAAAGATGACGAAGGCGCAATACGCATTATCGCCGGCTCTGCTCGATCTATGGGTATTGAAGTAGTGGATTAACGAAGCCTATGTTAAGATACTCATATATGTCAAACATTAAACAATATTTTACGCAGAAAAATGTTCTCTTTATTGTTATTTTCGCAGTTTTGGGGTTTATCGCTCTGCAAATTCCAGTGGCCCAATTGGAAGGGTCTAAAGTGAAGTTTATGGTCTATGACGCTTTCGCTCCTGTGGCCGGCGCTTTTATCGGTAGCTTGCCTGGCGTAGTGGCGGTCTTTTTAATGCAATTTGTAAATTTCTTGGTGCACGGAGCAGTTGTGGAAGATGCCGGAACAATTATTCGTTTTTTGCCGATGCTTTTCGCGGCATTATACTTCGCTCGGAAAGGAAAATCTAATCTAGTCGTTCCAGTACTTGCGATTATCGCTTTTATTGCTCATCCTATCGGCCAAACGGTTTGGTATTTTGCACTTTTCTGGACCATTCCAATTATTGCCTATTTTTTCCGTGACAGGTTTCTTTTGGCGCGGGCGCTTGGCGCCACCTTTACCGCCCACGCGGTCGGCGGCGCTTTATGGATCTGGGTTTTCAACCTGCCGGCGCCGGTTTGGGTCTCGCTTATACCGGTTGTGGCTCTAGAGCGCGGATTTTTTGCTCTTGGAATTGTTATTTCTTTTGTTCTTGTCAACAATCTTTTAGCTTTTCTCGAAAAGAAATATATCTTAAATCTCGGTTTTACTATTAACCAGGGATATCTCTTGGGCGCATTACGCCATGAATCGAAAGTCTAAGCCGCATAAAGTTATTTACACCGCTTATGTTGCAACTAGTATTGATGGACGCATAGCAGAGAGTCATCAGTCCGGCATAGACTGGACAAGCAAGGAAGACTGGAATTTTTTTCAGAAATCTCTTAATAAAATGGATGCCGTCATTGTGGGGCATAATACTTATAAAGTTTCCAAAGATCGCCTCAAACGGAGAAACACCATAGTTTTGACTTCAAAAATCAATAAGTTGAAAACACAAGACAAAATTGTTTTTTTTAATCCAAAGAACTCCAGCCTAGAAAAATTTCTTAGTAGTAAAGGATATAAAAATATAGCAGTGCTCGGTGGCGGTAAAGTGTATGATTTTTGCCTTTCCAATAAAATGCTGGATGAGCTTTTTGTCACGATTGAACCGTATGTTTTCACAAATGGCGTGCCGATGTTCTCCGGGATTAGATTCAGAAAATATAAATTTTCCTTAGTTACAGTTAAAAGACTTAATAAAACAGGAACCCTTCTCTTAAAATATAAAAATGAAAATTAAAACTATAAAAACCAGAATATTTCGCGAAAACGAAAACCTAATGGAGTTTATTTTAAAGTATCTCAAAAAAATTCCCAAAAAAAATCTTGAGCAATCTATCCTGGTTATAACCTCCAAGATAGTGGCTCTCTCCGAAGGGAGAACTAAAGAAATTGATAAATCAATTTCTCACGACAAAATGCGGGAAAAGATTATTAAAGCTGAAAGCGAATATATGCTGCGGACTAAATACACCTGGCTGACCATCAAAGACGGGATGGTCATGGCTTCAGCCGGCATTGATGAATCCAATGCGGACAACAAGATAGTTTTATTACCAAAAGATTCTTTCCAGGCCGCCCATTTAATTCGCAAGAAGTTAGTTAAAGAATATAAAGTAAAAAACTTAGGTATTCTAATTACGGACAGCAGGCTACTGCCTCTGCGCGCAGGCATCGTCGGAGCCGCTGTCGGTTATGCTGGGTTTAAAGGTGTGCGAGATTATCGCGGAACTCCGGATATCTTCAGGAGAATTTTAAAATTATCCCGGACTGATGTGGCTGACGGCTTGGCTACCGCAGCCGTACTTTGCATGGGAGAAGGCAAAGAGCGGCAACCACTCGCCTTGATTACTAACGCTCCGGTTGAATTCGTGGAAAAAGTCAACAAAAAAGAGCTCTACATCGACCCGCGCGAAGATTTGTATCAGCCTCTTTTTGCCAGGATAAAAAAAATAAAAAATATAAAATCAAAGAATTATTACAGGTTTTAAAAATTTTTGAGGTGTGATATATTAATCCTATGGTTGATTTAAAAGAATTACAAAAGGAAGTGATGAGGAATAAGCTGGAGAAGGGGTTTAACACAAAAAATCTTGCGCTGGATTTTTGTCGCGCACACGAAGAACTTTCTGAAGCTTTTTCTAAACACAACAGGAATCAGCCCGGAGTGGCGGAAGAATTTGCTGATGTAATGATATTTATCCTTGGTATGTGTGAGACAATGGACTTTGACCTGGAAAAAGAATTAAACAGAAAAATTGAAATTAATAAAAAAAGAAAATACAGAAAAGAAAAATCCCCAGAAGGTGAAGATGTATTTATTCGCATAAAAACTCCCGAGGACCCTTAGATTTTTTCGTAGATTGAAAAGGTATAGTTAAAAGGATTCCTTTCGTCTTTTTGGCGCTCTTCGTGGGAGATTTCGTTCCAAACTACCGGTATAATTTCCGGGAAAAAGGCGTCAGCATCTTTTTCTTCCGCTTCTGTGTGGGTTATATAAAGTCTGTCGGCAATAGACATAGTTTGCTTATATAATTCTCCTCCTCCGATTATAAAAATTTCCTCGTCAGTATTTTTAAATAATTCTAATGCCTCATTTATAGAATGGGTAATTTCCACTCCGTCTTTCTTATAATTTAAATCTCTAGTAATTATTATATTTCTCCTGTTGGGCAATGGCCTCCCCAGAGACTCAAAAGTCTTGCGTCCCATGATGACCGCATGTCCGGATGTAGTTTCCCTGAAATGCTTCATGTCTTCAGGCATATGCCACAGGAGGGTATTGTTTTTGCCTAGTTCGTTATTTTTCCCGATAGCTGCGATAAGTGAAATGGTCATTTTATGATATTTAAGCCTTCAATCGGCTCTCCGGGCTTGTAATAAGGAGCGAATGCTTCATAAATCTCTTTTACCAGATTCTCATCCTTTTTTTTCGCCCGGTCAAAAATATCTGGGGGCATTACCGGGAAAATGTTTGGATGCGTGTTCACTCTTTTAATTAATTCTTTTGCTCCTTCATAATGCGTATCGTAAATATGCGCATTGGAAATAGTATGGGTATAAACTCCAGGTTTCACTCCCAGTTTTTGCGCAACTATATACATGAGGAGGGTAAAGCCAAAAGTATCAAAAGGGCATCCTAGCATCATGTCATTTGACCTTATAATATTGTGCAAATGAAGCCTCCTACCGATGATATTTATGGTAAAGGCAAAAGGGCAAGGCACGTTCTTTTTCTCCGTTCCGCCAAACCCGTCATCGCCCGGGTCCCAGGTGACTATCACTCCCTGGCGAGAAGTCGGGTCTTTTGTAAGTAATTCTATCAGCTTGCCTAGCTGGTCTCTTTTGAAATGATGTTTCCAGCGATATCCGTAGGCTGCGGTAATCGTACCGTCCGGCTCAATAAATTCATCCCACATTTTTGTATATTTTCGCAAAAACTCAGTATCTTTCTCGCCAGTTATAAACCAAACTTGCTCGGCAATGGGCGACTTTATAGGATTTTTCCTTAGCGTCAAAATAGGAAAACCATCTTTTTCTATATCAATTTGGAAAGTAATCCCGGGCAAGGCTTTTGTTTTATGGCCCGTTCTCTCGTTAAGCTCTTCTATTCCTTCAGACATTATTTTCTTAATAATGTTTTGATAGATTGTATCAAAAGTGGTCATATAGTAGAGTATACAATATAAACTTATGGAAACAAGAAATATCAAATATCCGTATTTGCCGGAAAGCCGAACTATTTTATATGTTCCCGAGGAAAATAAATATATGTTTTCCGCCAAAGAAGTTGCACTCAGAGAATCTACTGATAAAAAGATTTCAACCGGAGTTGTAATTGTAAATGAGCAGGGCGAGATTTTGGTTAAGGCTGCAAACCAGTCCGCGCTCAAAAATCAATATCTTCTAGCTACCCATAAAAACTGGTGTATCAGAAAACTTTTTAAAATTCCTTCGGGGCAAAAATATTGGCTATGTCCCGGATGCGCTTCGCACAGGAATCATGGGGAATATAGGGCGATAAAGATGCTGGAAAAAAAATTTCCGAATAAAGTTGGCTCAAGTTTAGATTTATATTTGTGGGGGCATTGGTGGTGCTGCAAGCCTTGTTGGGATAAAATGATAGAGGTTGGAATCAGGAGTGTATATCTTCTGCAGGGGGCAGATAAACTTTTTAAATAATATGAAAAAGAAACTTTACATCGGTTGCGCTTTGACAAATATCCCAGTTGATAAAAGGAAAATTCTTCTAGAGATGATTGTTAAAATAAAAAAGGAATTAAGTAATCATTTTGAAATTCTAGAGTTTTTAGGGGTTGATGATTTGGGGACCGATCGTCCTTTTTCTCCACGTGAAATTTATAATTTTGATATAAAAGAGTGTTTAATGAAAACGGATTATTTTTTAGCAATTTGTGATTATCCTGCACTTGGTCTTGGTTATGAGATAGCTACAGCTGTGGAGAAAAGAGGAATTCCGGTTTTGGCTCTGGCTCATAAGGATTCTAAGGTTTCTAGATGTATTGTTGGTATTGATCATCCCAATTTTCATTTCATGTATTATGATTCGGTGGAAGATATTATTGAAAAAACCTTTAAAACATTGACAAATTAACACGAAAATGCTATTCTTTTTATATCATTCTCATCTATTACATATTGGGAGTGACCCATTATGTACGCACATCATCAATCAGGACCAAAGAAATTTGGCCGTTCATCTTCTTTTAGAGCTAGACCCCGTTTAGGAGGCGGACGGTTTTCTCGTTCAAAGAGCAATAGAAGGTCGCGTGGCGAGCACATAGATTTTTCGCGCTTTGTTAAAAAGAATGTTTATGTGGAAGAAAAGCCCTATTTGTCCAAACACACCTTCGCAGATTTCTCCTTTAATCCTCAATTGCATAAAAACATAACTCGTGCCGGGTTCATCCATCCCCGGCCTATTCAAGACCAGGCGATACCGACGGTACTAAAAGGCTCGGACGTCTTTGGCATGGCCAATACTGGTACAGGCAAGACTGCGGCATTTTTACTTCCTTTAATTGAAAAAATCGCTAAGACCAGAGGCAAGAACATGAGAGAAAAGGTCTTGATAATGGCGCCAACTAGAGAGCTTGCGCTACAGATAGAGGAGGACTTTAAAAACCTCGCTTTTGGGTTCGGGATGTTTTCGGTCGCTTGTGTGGGAGGCCTACCTATCACCAAACAAATTAGAGAAATACAATTAGGTGTTTCGTTTATTATCGGCACACCAGGAAGATTGCGAGATTTGATAAATAGAAAGGTTCTTGATCTTTCTATTTGCCACTCTGTCGTGCTTGACGAAGCAGATAGAATGCTGGATATGGGTTTCCGGGACGACATGGTTTTTATCATCGGCAAAACTGCAAAAGAAAAGCAGACGCTTTTCTTTTCGGCGACGCTTTCCCCAGAAATTAGAAAATTAACGCAACTGTATCTAAAAGACCCAGTTTTTATTTCCGTAATTTCTGGTGAGACGTTAAAAAATATTGATCAAGATGTCGTTCGTACTAGAAGCAAAGAAGAAAAATTAAACAAACTGCACGAAGTTTTGAAAAAAGATGGTTCCGATAAAGTGCTTATTTTTCGCGAGATGAAGCACAGCGTGGATTCTCTGGCGAAAGAATTGTCCCATTTTGGTTTTAAAGTAGGCGCTATTCACGGCGACAAAAGAAGCCGTGAACGTATCCGCATACTGGATTCATTTAAAAAAGACAAGATTAATATTTTAATTGCCACCGACGTGGCCGCGCGCGGGCTTGATATTCCAGACGTAACGCACGTCATCAACTACGACGTGCCTCAAACCTACGATACCTACGTGCACCGTATCGGCCGCACCGGCCGTTCTGGCAAAAAAGGTACAGCCCTGACTTTCGTACCAGTATAGATGTTATAATTAAAATACATATGCTTGAAGGAAATTTAGTTAAAACTATCACTTCCGATGGCTTGGAGTTAGTCGGTTTTTGGGCCAACGCTAAAAGTGATATTGCTGTATTTCACTCTCACGGAACAGCCGGGGATTTCTACACCCATAAATTTATAGAAGAAGAAGGAGAGAGATTGTCCCAAAAAGGTATTTCTTTTTTAACTGCCAACAATCGGGGGCATGATGTATATGCAGATATTAGAAAGCACAAAAACGGAAAGGTGAAATGGACCCAAATCGGTGGCGGGTTTGAAAAATTTGAAGATTGCCTTTTGGATATCGATGCTTGGGTTAAATTTTTAATAAAAAATGGTGTCAAAAAAATTATTCTGCAAGGGCATAGTTTATCCCAAAAGATTTTATATTATCAGTATGCTAAGAAGAATCCAAAAGTAGTTGGACAAATTCATTTATCACCGCAAAACGACGATGGCCTAATGTTCTTTTCTTTGGGTGCAAAGAAGTATAAAGAAATAAATAAAAAGATTAGAAAAATGATTAAAAACGGTAAGGCAAATGAGATACTTTCCAAAGATCTTTCTCCAGTCAGTTACACCACTTCGGCTCAGATGTACTCTGGTTATTTAACTGATTACGGAGTTGGAACTTTAACCCCTTATCATAATCCTAAATCAAAAAACTGGCAGATATTAGAGAAAACGAGAAACCCTCTTTTGGTTATTTTTGGTGGCAAAGATGCTTACATTAAACCATCTCCAAAAATTGCGGCCAAACTTATAAGAGAAAAAGCAAAATTAGCCAAATCACTCGAGGTTAAAGTTATTAAAAGTGCTACCCATAGTTATATTGGCTATGAAAAAGAGTTGGTAAAAATTATTACCAATTGGATTAAAGAAAATTTTCTTTAGAGTTTTTATGCTTTTATCAAGCCAGCCTTAAGTAGAGTGGCATAGGCGCCCCGCTTTTTCATTGTGCGCATGCCTTGGACGGAGACTTCTATATTTACAAATTTGTTGATTTCAGGAATAAAAACCCTCTTCTTTTGAAGATTTAAGTATTTTCGGACTTTGCCGGTTGGATTGAATTTAGTGGCACGAGTCCTGTTGGAATACCCGCCACCTACAAGTGAACCCTTTTTTGTTATCGCGCATGTTTTCGCCATAGTTTTTTCATGCTATCATAGAATTTATATGGACGCAATGGATGCAGTTTTTTATATAGCCATACTAGTGATGTCTATAGTCATGCACGAAGTTTCGCACGGCTTTATGGCGGAATATTTCGGCGACAAGACGGCGCGCTATGCCGGCCGTCTGACACTCAACCCGCTCAAGCACTTGGATTTATTCGGTTCGGTGCTTTTACCTGTACTTCTGGTTATATCAAATGCTCCTTTTTTGTTTGGTTGGGCGAAGCCGGTGCCGTATAATCCAGACAACTTAAGCAATAGGAAGTGGGGGACGATATGGGTTGCGGCGGCCGGAGTGCTCGCCAACTTTTCTATCGCATTTTTATTCGGGGTCATTATCCGTCTTAGTTCCGGGATGATCTTACCTGATGCTTTTTACTTTATAACATCCGTGATTGTTGTTATAAATCTTGCTCTAGGGATATTCAACTTAGTACCGATTCCGCCCTTAGATGGTTCCAAAATACTTTTTTCCTTTTTACCCTTCTCTTTTTCCAAAGCAGTAATGTTTTTTGAGCAATACTCACTTGCTCTACTTCTTCTTTTTATTGTTTTCTTTGCTGATTATTTATCTCCGATACTGGCTTATCTTTTTACTCTTATCACCGGCCTTGCATTTTAGCCTGTCCCGTATCAAGCTTACTTTGGTTCGGGGTTTGCAATTTCCTCTATGTTATAGTATATTTTCACCTGAGTCTTCGGACTCTTTTGTTTTCAATAGTCAAATTTGATGCCAACAATTAATCAATTAATAAAGAAAAACAGGGTTAAAGTCCACGCCAAGCACAAGACGGTGGCTTTGGCCAAGGGTTTCAATGTCTTGAAAAACAGGCCGGTCTTTTTTCCGGCGCCCTTCAAGCGCGGCGTCTGCGTGAAAGTTTCAACCACGACTCCCAAAAAGCCGAACTCTGCGTTGCGTAAAATCGCCAGAGTGCGCTTGACCAACGGCATGGAAGTCACAGCCTATATTCCGGGCGAAGGACACAACTTACAAGAACACTCAGTGGTTATGCTCCGAGGAGGACGTGTGAAGGACTTGATCGGAGTACGGTATCACATTGTGCGTGGAGTGCTTGATACACAGGGTGTTGAAAAGAGGCGTCAAGCACGTTCTCTTTATGGAAATAAGAAGCCTAAAGAAACAAAAGCAAAATAATTTATGCGAAGAAAAGTAAAAAATAGAAATATAGTTTCTCCTGACTTCGTTTACAACTCGGAGAAGTTGGAGAAATTTATCAATTACATTATGTGGTCCGGCAAAAAGGAAACTGCCCGGAAAGTGATGTATGCCACCTTTGATACAATAAAAGAAAAAACAGGTAATCCGAATCCACTGGAAGTTTTTGATCTGGCTTTGCGTAATGCCGGTCCTTCCACTGAAGTGCGCTCCAAGCGCATCGGAGGCGCGAACTATCAAGTACCGATAGAGGTGCGGGCGGAGAGAAAACTCGCTCTTGCTATGCGCTGGATCCGCGATGCTGCCCGGGGTGGCAAAGGCAGGCCGATGCATTTGAAACTCGCCGATGAATTAATTTCCGCTTCCAAGAACGAAGGCTCGGCCATCAAAAAGAAAGAAGATACACACAAAATGGCCGAAGCCAACAAGGCTTTCGCTCATTTCGCCTGGTAATCAAAATATATGGAACGGGATTATCCTCTGGAAAAAGTCAGGAATATTGGAATTATTGCGCACATTGATGCGGGTAAGACGACCACGACCGAGCGCGTGCTTTTTTATACCGGTGTGTCGCATAAAATCGGCGAAGTGCATGAAGGGGATACCACTACTGACTGGATGGAGCAGGAGCGGGAGCGCGGTATTACCATTACCTCTGCCGCGGTCACTTGTTTTTGGACTCCGACTTACGCAGGGACTGATAAAACTAAAAAACACCGCTTCAACATTATTGATACTCCTGGGCACATTGATTTTACCGTAGAAGTGAAGCGATCTCTTCGTGTTTTAGACGGTGCTGTCGTCGTCTTTGACGGTGTGGCTGGAGTAGAGCCTCAGTCTGAAACAAATTGGCGTTATGCGGATGAAGCAAAGGTTCCCCGTATTTGTTTTATAAACAAACTGGACCGAACAGGCGCTTCTTTTGAGCATTCATATGAGACTATTTTAGACAGATTAAGTAAAAAAGCTGTGCGTGTGCAGATTCCTATCGGGCTCGAAGAAAAGTTTGAGGGGGTTGTTGATATTCTTCGTATGAAGGCCTATTACTTTGAAGGAGAAATGGGTAATCAGGTAAGGGAAGCAGAAATTCCGGAAAATTTAAAAGCTGATGCGGAAAAATATCATAGTGAACTGGTTGAGAAAATAGTTGAGACCGATGAAGTTATGATGACGGAATATCTGGAAGGAATGATTCCTAATTTTGACACGCTGAAAAAAACTCTTCGCAAGGCGGTTATTGGGAATAATATTTTCCCGGTATTTGCTGGGAGCGCATTAAAGAATAAAGGTATCCAGCTGGTCTTGGACGCCGTGGTGGACTATTTGCCCTCACCGCTTGATATTCCGCCTGTCTCCGGTATTGACCCAAATACGGAAGAGGTTATTACAAGAGGCGCTTCCGACGAAGAGCCTTTTTCCGCGCTTGCTTTCAAAGTCGCGACTGACCCTTTCGTCGGCCAGCTTATTTTCTTCCGCGTTTACGCCGGAACTTTATCCGCTGGTAGCTATGTCTACAATCCGCGCACGCGCAATAAAGAGCGCATTGGCCGAATTTTACGGATGCATGCCAATGACAGGGAAGAAGTAAAAAAAGTTTTTGCCGGAGAAATAGCGGCTGCGGTAGGACTCAAGGATACCATCACGTCAGACACTATTTGTGATGAGGATAAGCCTATCATTCTGGATCGCATTGTATTTCCTGAACCGGTTATTTCGCTTCGTATTGAGCCCAAGACAAAAGCCGACCAAGAAAAAATGGGCATGGCCCTTAATCGCCTGGCACAGGAGGACCCAACTTTTAAAGTTTCAACCGACCAAGAGACAGGCGAGACCATCATTGCCGGCATGGGAGAATTGCACTTGGAAATTATCGTAGATAGAATGAAGCGTGAGTTTACTGTGGAAGCGAATGTCGGCAAACCGCAAGTGGCTTATCGAGAAACAATCAATGGCACTAGTGAAGCTGAAGGAAAATATATCAAGCAGTCGGGCGGACGCGGAAACTACGGACATGTGAAGATAAAAGTGAAGCCGATGGAGGCGCTTAGCAAAGAAGAATTAGAAGATTTGCCGAAGAATACCAAGCGCTCTCCGGGTTTTGAATTTATAAATAGCATCAAAGGAGGAGTGATTCCGCAGGAATACATCGCGCCTTGCGAGAAAGGATTTAAAGAAGGGTTGGAACGCGGAATCGTGGCTGGGTTTAAAATGGTTAATGTTTCAGTAGAGCTTTGGGACGGGTCTTACCATGAAGTTGACTCTAATGAAATGGCTTTTAAAATCGCCGCGAGTATGGCAGTGCAGGATGCGTGCAAAAGGGCGAATCCAGTAATCCTAGAGCCGATGATGAAAGTGGAAGTTGTTACTCCGGATAAATTCATGGGTGATGTAACGGGCAATCTCTCTTCCAAGCGGGCTCTGATTGAAGGGATGGAAGACCGCGGAATGAATAAAGTTATCCGCGCTATTGTGCCTCTTTCGGAGATGTTCGGCTACATGACCGGCTTGCGTTCCATGACCGAAGGCCGCGCCAGCTTTACTATGGAATTCTTCCGCTACGACATCGTGCCGAACAATGTGGCTGAGACCATTATTGCAACTAGGAAATAGATTTATGGGGGAAAATATGTGGTAGAATGGTTGAGTGACTACTCAATTTAAAAAATTTCTCATTGGGCTGTTTTCTTTAGTACTTGGAATCGCAACTTTCGTTGTCCTACTTTACTTTACTATACCTCGTAATGCGGGATTGGAGGGTATTGTTATTGCAATGAGTGATATAGGGTTATCTCTTGGTAGCATTTTTATTTATTACATTCTACTTATCCGAGTGTTCAGACAATTTGTCTTTGAGGATTTTATGGGTGCAGCTAACCAAAATACACAAAGCTCTAATATACTTTTAGAAAATAAATTTAGTGTCCTGACGCTACTAGCCATTCTCTCGGTTTTTGTAAGCGGTCAATACGGTGTGATTTTTTACGGGCTGGTTCCTGTTTTTGGCATTTTAAGCTTATTTAAGGACAGAAAAGCGGGGAAACTTTTAATTCTTACAATAGGAGCTGTATTTTTGATATTCACGTTTTATGAGCGTCAAACTGGATATCAAAAATGTCTTCAAGAAAAAATAGCTTATGAAAGTGACCCCAAAAATAATGCTGGCAGTTTTACTTGCGTCAATTGACTAACAAGAATCGTTCTTGCTAATTTTATGATATAGTTCCTAATAATGTTGCCGAGACAATTATTGCCGCCAGAAAATAAAAGAATTTTTCTATACCTGGCCTTGCCTTTAATTGTTCTGGCCCTCTATTTCGGCATAATTTATTTGTTTAGATATTTAGGGTTTCCTTCTCCGGAAGAAATAATTGCTTTCACTCAAAGATACTACGAAACCTACGGATACTCTGTGGTTTTAGTCGGCGCTATAGCGGAAGGTGCGCTCTTAATCAATTGGTATTTGCCGGGTTCTATCGTGGTGGCTTTGGGAGTTATCTTTGCCAAGCAAGCGGGACTGAATGTTTTCTTAATGTTAGGCTTGGTGATTCTGGGCTTTTTTCTGACTGCTCTCTTGAACTATGCTTTAGGACGTTTTGGCTGGTATCATGTGTTTTTAAAATTAGGATTACAAATGCCGCTTGAAAAAATGCAGTCAAAAGTGGCGGACAAAGGTTTGAAGATATTATTTACCACTTATGTTCACCCTAACTTTGGAGCTTTAGCTGCTACTGCGGCCGGTATTTTACGCCTGCCTTTTTTTAAATTTTTTCTTTATTCTTTAATTTCAATAACCATTTGGAATAGCTTATGGACTATTTTGTTTTATTATTTTGGTTCATTTCTTGTCCACTATGTAAACCTTCTCGTTATAGCAGGAGGGATATTCGTCTATTTTGTGCTGATGAAAAGCTTTAAAGAATCAAAAGTTAACATCCCCTAAGAGGTTTCTGTTTTCTGTTTTTTTTGATAGTATACTAGCAATGCTTCAGACCCCATTTTACAACCCGGAGAAATCTTATGAGGAAAATTTTCAAAAAGGCCCTTTTGGTGCCTTCGCGCAAGGCTTCGGCAACCCAAAGGGGGCTGATTCGGAAGTCATAAAAGATGAAGGCGAGCCCAAATATGATTTTCTTGGCTTCAAAGTAAACTCGCCTTTCGGTATTGCTGCCGGACCGCTTATAAATGGGAATTTTGTGCAGGCGGCACTCGATAAAGGTTTTGATATTGTCACTTATAAAACTGTCCGCACTAGAGAGTATCCATGTCATCCATGGCCGAATGTTTTGTCAGTGGAAGTGCCTGGAGACTTAACTTTAGAGAAGGCTGAAGAGGGAGTTGTGGCGAACGAAAATTATTCTGAACCGCTTTCCATTACCAATTCTTTCGGCGTGCCCTCCTTTCCGCCTGAATTCTGGCAGGAAGATATAAAAAAAGTGGTAAAAAATTTACGCAAGGGGCAGATTCTCGTCGGCGCTTTCCAGAGAACAAAAAAAGAAATACCGGATGTGGAAGAATATATAAAAGATTTTGCCAGAGCAGCCAGACTAATGAAGGAAACTGGGGTGAATGTGATGGAAGTAAATTTCTCTTGTCCCAATGAAGGCACTGCAGAGCTTCTTTGTTATGACGTAGAGCGCAGCGCCGAAGTTTTGAAAGCGATCAAAGATGAAATTAAAAATATTCCTTTGATTGTAAAAATTTCTTATTTTAAAGACGAAGAATTGCTTCGCCATTTTGTAAAAAAGGTTGGTTCTTTAGTGCAAGGTGTTTCTGCTATTAATACTATTTTTTCAAAAATAGTGGACGAGAAGGGAGGCGAAGCGCTTCCCGGACGGACGCATAGCGGAGTTTGCGGTCATGCCATAAAATGGGCAGGACTGGATATGGTGAAAAGATTAAAAAAGTTGCGTGAAGAGTTAGGATATTCATATACTATCATCGGCGTCGGGGGAGTGATGAATGCGAATGATTTTTTGGAGTACCGAAATGCCGGTGCAGACGTCGTGATGTCGGCGACCGGCGCGATGTGGAACCCGTATCTTGCAAGAGACATAAAAGAAAGGTTAAGATAAAATTATATGAATGAATCGAACCAAGAAGTTGTGGATATACTTAAGAAAACAAATGCAGTAGTTACCAATAGTCATTTCGTTTATGTTTCTGGGAAGCATGCTCCGGAATATGTTAACAAGGATTATGTTTATCCGCACACCGCACAAATTTCCCGGATTGCGGAAATAATTGCGGAAAAATACAAAGACCTACCAGTTGATGTCATAGTTGGACCATCTATCGGTGGTATTATACTTTCTCAATGGACGGCGCATCATCTATCGCTTTTGAAAGGTAAAGAAATTTTAAGTGTTTTTACAGAAAAGCAACCCAATAAAGATCAAATTTTTATGAGATATTACGGGCAATACGTAAAAGGCAGAAATGTTTTAGTTGTTGAAGATGTAGTAACTACAGGGGGCTCTGTGAAAAAAGTTATAAATAGTGTTCTGAAAGAAGGCGGTAAAGTTTTAGCCGCCTGCGCGATAGTAAACAAAGACCCCAAAAATATAAATCCGGATTTTATCGGTGTGCCTTTTGACTATTTGGCAATTATTGGTATGGATGTTTGGGATGAAAAAGATTGTCCGTTATGTAAAGAGGGTGTGCCAATAAATCTTCAGTTGGGATATGGTAACCAATTTTTGGAGCAACATAAAGATTATCCAAGATGATAATTGATAAATACAACAAAAGAGCAAAAAAAATAAATTCGCTTCTTTGTGTAGGTTTGGATACTGACTTTTCTAAAATTCCCAAGCGTTTTTTGAGAAAAAAATTTCCTCAATTTGAATTTAATAAATGGATTATAGAAGAGACGCACGAATTTGTCGTGGCTTATAAGCCAAATAGCGCATTTTATGAAGCGCGGGGTGATAAGGGAATGAAAGAATTAAAAATGACAATGGATTATTTGATTAAAAATTATCCGGATGTTTTTACAATATTAGATGCCAAACGCGCAGACATTGGTAATACGAATAATGGCTATGTGTCGGCTATTTTTGACTGGCTTAATTTTGATGCTGTAACTCTTCATCCATATTTAGGGAAAGAAGCATTAAAGCCGTTTCTAGACAGGAAAAATAAAGGTTGCATTATTCTTTGCCGGACTTCAAACAAAGGAGCCGAAGAGTTTCAGGATTTAGAGTTTTCGCAAGGACGGTCCTTGCGAAAACTTTGGCAGATTGTGGCGGAGAGAGTGAGTAAAAATTGGGATAAAAATAAAAATTGCATGCTTGTCGTCGGTGCGACTTATCCAAAAGAAATGAAAAAAATCCGCGCGCTGGTCGGCGACATGACTTTTCTTGTGCCCGGTATCGGTGCGCAGGGTGGAGATTTGAAAGCTGTAATAAAAGCCGGCTTAAACAAAAAAGGCCTCGGTCTCATTATTAATTCTTCTCGGGGAATTATTTTTGCCAAAAATCCCAAAGAAGGGGCACAAAAACTTAGGGATGAAATTAGGACATATAAGAATATTTCCTAATTTGACAACATTTTTTAATCTGCTAATATAACAATAACTGCACTTTTGGCAGTTTTTGTTTGCCCAATTATTAATAATATCGTTAGTAATTAAGCCTTAGCAGCTATTCCTGTATGTTAAGTCTTAACTATTAGCACAATAAATATATGGCAGAAGAATTTAAAAGAGACAGGCCGCACATAAATGTCGGCACCATTGGTCACGTTGACCATGGTAAGACTACCTTAACAGCTTCCATCCTGCATGTTTTGAATATGGCCGGAAAGCAGGTTAGGCTTCGAGGTGTTGATCAGATCGACAATGCTCCGGAAGAAAAAGCTCGAGGAATTACTATTAATATTTCTCACAACGAGTATTCAACCGATGCCCGCCACTATGCGCACATCGATGCTCCAGGACACGCGGACTATATTAAAAACATGATTACCGGCGCAGCTCAGATGGACGGCGCTATCCTTGTGGTTGCGGCTACTGACGGCGCGATGCCTCAAACTCGCGAACACGTTTTGCTTGCTAAGCAAGTCGGCGTGCCTAAAATGATTGTTTTCTTAAACAAGTGCGACATGGTTGACGATAAAGACATGATTGACCTGGTGGAAGAAGAAATTCGCGAGCTCCTAACCAAACAAGGTTTTGACGGCGCTGGCGCTCCGGTTATTCGCGGTTCAGCCCTTAAAGCTCTTGAATCAAAGTCCGTTGACGATGAATGGGCGAAAAAAATTCTTGAACTCGTCAATGCTCTAGATACCTATATTCCAATCCCAGAGAGAGACATTTCCAAGCCTTTTCTTATGCCGGTTGAAGACATCTTCTCTATTGAAGGACGAGGAACAGTTGTGACCGGAAAAATTGAAAGAGGGGTAGTGAAAGTCGGCGAAGATGTGGAAATTGTCTGAATTAAACCTACCCAAAAATCAACGGTTACCGGTATTGAAATGTTCAATAAAAATCTACAAGAAGGTATGGCTGGAGACAACGCCGGTATTCTGCTTCGGGGCTTAAAGAAAGAAGACATTACCCGTGGGCAAGTTCTTTGCAAACCGGGCACAACTACTCCACACGACAACTTTACCGCTGAAATATATGTTTTAAAAAAAGAAGAAGGCGGACGTCACACTCCTTTCTTTAAAGGCTATAAGCCCCAGTTTTATATCCGAACGACGGATGTCACAGGTGATGTAGCTCTTGCTGAAGGGACAGAAATGGTTATGCCTGGAGATACGGTAAAGATTACAGTTAAATTAGTCACTCCGGTTGCATTAGAGGAAGCGCAGAGATTTGCTATTCGTGAAGGAGGCAAGACTGTCGGCGCAGGGGTGGTTACAAAGATTCTTGGTTAAAATCAAGAACGGTCCTTAGGGAAGTTGAGACCGTCCTTTAAAAGCACAATGACAACAACAGAGACAAAAACAAAAAAGCCTAAAATGCTCAAAACTCCGGCAGTTAAAGTTGCCAAAATACCTAAATTAAAAGTCTCTAAAATTAGTCTTAAAAAAGGTAAATCTTCGCCTTCTCTACGGGCAGGTCGTCCAACTTCCGGGGATGGCAAAGTAGTGCTTCGCATACGTGTGCGAGCGTATGAAAATAAAATTCTTGATAGCTCAGTCAAGCAGATTATGGATACTGCTGTCCGTTACGATGCAGTCATCGTCGGGCCGGTGCCTCTGCCTACTGAAATTAAGAAATACACGGTTAATCGTTCCCCTTTTATTTACAAAAATACGCGGGAGCAATTTGAGATTCGAGTGCATAAAAGATTAATTGATATTGTAAATCCAAACGCAAAAACCATCGAGGCTCTGACTAATTTATCGCTTCCTTCGGGGGTAGATATTGACGTCAAGATGTTATGAAATTTATTTTAGGAACAAAAGAAAACATGACGGAGTATTTCGAGGAAGATGGAAAAGTAATTCCAGTTACTTCGCTCTATGCTGGTCCGGTGACAGTAAGTCGGATTTTTCGGAAAGAAAAAGATGGCTATAATGCCGTCCAAGTAGATTTTGCTTCAAAGAAAAAAGAATTTAGGCTTAAGCCAGAAGATACGATAGACCTCAAAGAGGGAGACACTATTGACGTTTCAGTTTTTGCTCCGGGCGACAATCTTATTGTTTCAAGCGTATCCAAAGGTAAAGGTTTCCAAGGCGTGGTCAAGCGCCATGGGTTCTCTGGCGGCCCGCGCACCCACGGTCAGAAACATTCGGAAAGAGAGGCAGGCTCAATCGGCGGAGGACTTCGAACTCATGTTCCTCGCGGCATGAGAATGGCGGGCAGGATGGGGGGAGATAGAATAACCCAGAAAAATTTAAAAGTTGTTTTTGTAGATAAAGAAAATAATATAATGCTGGTGAAGGGAGCGATAGCCGGAAAGCGCGGGAGCTTGGTTGAGATTGTAAGCAGATAGTAGTAAATAGTTAGTAAGAATTATGGAAGCAAAAATACAAGCAAAAATTTATGACCAAAAAGGTGTCTCGGCGGGGGCAGTATTTCTTCCAGCGAAAGTTTTTGCCGCTAAGTGGAGGAGCGACCTAGTGCATCAAGTTGTGGAAGGAATGCGCAGCAATAAGCGCGCAGGCACAGCTGATACTAAGGACAGGGGAGAAGTCCGCGGTGGAGGCAGAAAGCCCTGGAAACAAAAGGGGACAGGGCGGGCACGTCACGGGTCTTCCAGGAGCCCTATCTGGGTGGGCGGAGGCGTAACCCACGGCCCGCTGGCGGAGAAAAATTATAAAAGAAAAATCTCAAAAAAAATGCGGGCGCAGGCGCTTTTCTCCGTTTTGTCTAGAAAATTAAAAGACGGGGAGATTATTTTTATAGATTCTCTTGTAATGTCTGGGATCAGCACTAAAAACGGAGTAGAAGTGATAAAAAATTTAGCCAAAGCTATAGGAGCCAAAAATATTACAACTGCAAAGAAACCCAAAATGCTCATGGCTCTGTATGAACGTAATGTTAAAACAGAAAAGAGCTTCAGAAATATATCGGCACTTGAGATAGTTTTTCTAAAAAATCTAAATCCTCTTGATGTATTAAATTACCAATACCTTTTAATAGAAAATCCGGTCGAGAGCGTAAAATTTTTAGAATCTCGTGGCTAGTGAAACTTTTTAAAATATGCTTTTTCCGGTACGGATTTTCCGAAGCTTGAAAAATCCTGAAATTCTCGGCTCGTCAGCCTCGAAACCCCTCCAAAAGCATATTTTAAAAAGTTTCACTAAAACAAAATGACAAAAATAATTAAAAACCCAAGAGTGACCGAAAAAGCCTCATTTGCGCAAGAGCAAAATGTTTACTCTTTTGATGTTGTTTCAGGGGCGAATAAGACAGAAATAAAAAAGGCTATTTTTGCGCTCTATAAAGTGCATCCGGTAAAAGTGAATGTTTTACCTATACCAAGGAAAAATATTATGTCCAAAGGACGTTTGGGAGTCAAAGGCGGAGGCCGAAAGGCGTTGGTGTATTTAAAGGTAGGTGATAAAATAGAATTTATTTAAAATGAAAAGCTACAAACCGACAAGTAAATCAAGACGTCAGATGACTAATGTATCATACAGGGGTGTTTTGACAGCGACCGCTCCCACTAAGTCTTTGACTTATGGTTTCAAGAGATCAGTAGGGCGTAACAGCCAAGGCAGGATTACCATGAGACATAAAGGCGGAGGGCATAAGCGTCTTTTCCGGGATGTTGACTTTGTTTATAATAAAAAAGAAATTCCCGCGAAGATTAAATCTGTGGAATACGACCCGAACCGTTCGGCCTTCATTGGCTTAGCTGTCTATAAAGATGGAGAAAAAAGATATGTCGTATTGCCGAAAGGAGTAAAAATGGGGGATTCTTTTATCGTATCCGAAAAGGCGCCCCTCTCGGCGGGAAATCGTTTGCCACTTCGTAATATTCCGGTTGGAACTTTTGTTTACAATATTGAAATCAAACCTAGGGGCGGTGCTAAGATCGGTCGCTCAGCGGGAATTTTTGCCCAAGTGGTGGCGAATGCCGACGGATATACGAACATCAAAATGCCTTCAACGGAAATCAGAAAAATAAATGAAGAGTGTTGGGCCTCTATAGGCGCGGTTTCAAACGAAGAGCATCATCTGGAGAATTACGGTAAAGCGGGGCGTAGCCGTTGGAAAGGAATACGCCCGACGGTTCGCGGCACAGCAATGAACCCAGTAGACCATCCATACGGAGGCGGAGAGGGCAGACAAGGGCGCGGAACCAAACGCCCGAAAACAATGTGGGGCAAGGTTACCGGCGGGCGCAAAACCCGCGGTCCGAAGAAATACTCAAATGTGTTTATCGTGTCTAGGCGCAAGACTGGGAAGAATAAATAAAAAAATCCTCCACTATGGAGGATTTTTTTATTAACAACCATAACTTGCGTTATTTTGTGTAGATTATAGACTTTATAATGGAATCATACATAAACTTTGTTCTCTCACCCCAGATATTTTGGGGTAAATCGTAACGTTGTCGTTTCGGAGGGGGTCAATGCACCACGTGTCAAGGCGTCGTCGTCGCCAGGCGAGGAGAGTTATCATCGCCGTGGCTATGTTGTTCATTGTACGTCGGGCGAAGGAGGCCCGTGTTACGCGTCGCAAACGACGCTAGTCTGGTGCATCCACCCTCTAGCTGGCTCCCCGCCGGCCCCTCAACATCGCTGGCTCCCGCCAGTCCCACCCCGCCCCGGCCTTCGACGCCTGTCGAATGCTGGGGCACTCTTATTTTTACCCCCAACGGCTCAAATACCAGTATTTGAGCCGTTCGCTGACTTTCATTTGACATTTTAGCCATATTTGTTAGTATGTTTTTAAGGCTCAATTGAGAGCCGTTTTGTTTGCTTAAGAGAAAACATAAGAATGACAAGATCAATCAAAAAAGGCATATATGTGGATGAAAAACTCTTAAAAAAGATTGAGGGCAAAAACCCGCTTTCCACTCCGGTCGTCAAGACCTGGAAAAGGGCCTGCGTTATATCCCCAGAGATGCTTGGTTTTACCTTCGGCGTGCATAATGGTAAGACGCACATAGATGTTTTAGTTACGGAAGACATGGTTGGGCACCGATTGGGAGAATTTTCTCCGACTAAGAAATTTATTAAGCACGGAGGAAAGATGCAGAAAGAGCTTGAGCAAAAGAAAAAAGAAGCCGAGATAACAGCCGCTAAAGGAGCGACTGCCGCCACAGCTGATGCGAAGAAAACATAATTATGAAAGCATTTTTAAAAAATTACAGACAGTCTCCGAGGAAAGTTCGTCTAGTTGCCGGACTGATCAGGGGGAAAAGTGTAGGACAGGCCGTAGCGGAGCTTGATTTTTTAGCGAAGCGCGCCGGATTACCGATAAAAAAGCTTTTACTTTCTGCGGTTTCTAATGCGAAACAAAACGGAATAGAAATGGCTAATTTATATATCAAAGAACTGCGAGTAGACAAAGGCATAACCATGAAAAGGATGATGCCCGCGGCCATGGGTACCGGACACAGGATAAATAAGCGCACCAGCCATCTGAATATCCTTTTAGGAGAAAAAGTTGTTAAAGTTGCAAAGTCTAATAAAAGAACGGTCTCGAGTTCTAAAAAAAGGACCGTCCCTGAGAAAAAATAATATGAGCAAAATAGTCCATCCATATGCGCATAGGTTGATAATACTCCGAGACTGGAAGTCCCGCTGGTTTGCCGATCCGAAGAAATACGTTTCTTACCTGAAGGGAGATGTTCTGATACGCCAATATTTAGAAAAAAAACTGCGCGGAATGTATATTTCCACCATTGAAATCGAAAGAAGCAGAAAAGCAACTCGGTTCATCATCCGAACTTCCCGTCCCGGCCTTATCATAGGCAGGAGTGGTGAGGGAGCCACTAAGCTGAAGGCTGATATTTTGAAGAAAATGGATAATTTGAAACTTCCAAGACCGGAAGATTTTAAATTGGAAATTGTTGAAGTAGGGAATCCGGAAGCTGATGCCGCTATCGTCGCTTATATGATTGCCGAAGGGTTGGAGAAAAGATTGCCTTATCGCCGGGTTATTAAAACGATTATTGAAAAAGTCATGACGACACGCGGAGTAGAAGGCGCCAGAGTGGTTCTCTCCGGCCGTCTTGGCGGAGCTGATATTGCCCGCACAGAAGAGCTCAAGCGGGGCAGTATTCCGCTGCAGAGTTTCCGCGCGGATATAGATTTCAAGCGTGAGCGCGCGACCTTGTCTTACGGCGTGGTCGGGATAAAAGTCTGGATTTACCGCGGTAAAATTTTTGCTGATAAAAGACCTGCCCGTAGTGGTTTTAGTACATCTGATGCAGGCGGAAGAGAAAATAAGATAAAAACTGATTAATTTTATGTTAGTACCAAAAAAAGTAAAATTTAGAAAATGGCAAACCAAGCGCACCAATCCAAAGATGGTGTCGCCAGACACCCGGGGTACGAAGTTGTCTTTTGGTTCCTACGGTCTTAAGTCTGAGACTCAAGCGCGTGTCAAATCAACCCAAATCGAATCCGCCCGCAAGGTAATATCCCGCACTCTCACTAAAGCCGGAAAATACTGGATTCGTATTTTCCCCGACCGCCCCTATACTTCCAAACCCCCAGAAATGGGCATGGGAAAAGGGAAAGGCGACCCACAGGGATATTGTTTTGATGTTTTTCCGGGACGCATTATTTTTGAAGTGGACGGCGTGGATGAGGCTATTGCCCATGAAGCATTACGAAAAGCGGGCACCAAGCTTCCGCTTAAAGTAAGAATTATTGGGAGAACTCATAAGCAATAATACAAGGACCGTCCTTAAAAAACATGAAAACAAAGAAAGACAATTTAAAAGGAATGAAAAAGGATGAGCTCAAGAAAAAGCTTGTTGTCCTGGAAGAGAATGTGCGAGTTATTAGATTTAAGGCGGAAGGTTCAAAATCAAAGAATGTAAAAGAGTCGGCAACTTTAAGAAAAGAAATTGCTCGAATATTAACAGAGATAAATAACAAAAAGAAATGAATAAAGGTAATATCTTAAAAGGAGTGGTTGTTTCGGACAAGATGGATAAGACCGTGATTGTAACAGTGTCGCGATTTATCAAGCATCCGCTTTACGGCAAATTTTATAAAGTAAATAAGAAATACAAAGCGCATGACCAGGAAAATAAATATAAAATCGGAGATAAGGTAGAAATAGTTGAAACCAGGCCGATTTCAAAAGACAAAAGATTTAAAGTGGTATAATTATACTTGTCCCGTTGCAAATTCAACGAATGGGACATAAAGGATAAAAATTATTAATTAAAATTTGCAACTGGGATGATACAAAACGAAAGTTTAGTTAAAATAACAGATAACGCTGGAGGCACCGTGGGTAAAGTGTTCAAGATTTTAGGCTCTTCAAAAAAAAGATACGCGACTTTGGGCGAATTGGTTATTATTTCTGTGAAAGTAGCTTCTCCACGAAAAGGGGTAAAGAAGAAAGACGTGCATCAGGCAGTCGTCGTACGCACCAGAAGCGCCTACAGAAGGAAGGATGGATCTTATATTCGTTTTGACGATAATGCTGTAGTGCTCTTGGAAAAAGGCAAGCTTGACCCGAAAGCCGGGCGCGTCTTCGGTCCGATACCGAGAGAGCTTGCTGAAAAGGGATTTCAAAAAATAATTTCGCTGGCGCAGGAAGTAATTTAAAAAAGTTTCTTAAAATATATGAAATTAAAAAAGGGAGACAACATAATAATCATAACAGGCAAGGATAAAGGTAAAAAAGGCAAGATTGTCCGTGTTTTGGTGCGAGAGAATAAAGTTATTGTTGAAGGGGCAAATATGAGCAAAAAGCATCAGCGTCCCAGAAAGTCTGGCGAAAAGGGGAGGATGATAGATATGGCTATGCCGATACACGCTTCAAATGTTAAAAAAGCAGAATAAATAGTTAATATGAAACATTTAACCGTAAAAGAAAAAGAAGTGCAAGCCTTTGAGAAAATGAAAAACTCTACTGTGGCGTTAAGCTCGGAGTTTCATTATAAAAATGCCATGGCTTCGCCGAAGATGGAGAAGATTGTTTTGAACACAGGCACTGGGACAGCCATCAAGAAAGATAAAAATAAAAATGATGCTATCGGAGAACGTTTAGCCAAAATTACCGGGCAGAGGCCGGTTCTAAAAGGCGCCAAGCAGTCCATTGCGTCTTTTAAAGTCCGCCAGGGCGACCCTATCGGCATCGTTGTGACATTGAGGGGCAAGAGGATGTATGCTTTCCTAGAAAAACTTATAAATGTCGCCATCCCCCGCACCAAAGATTTCCGTGGTATTGCCCGCACGGCAGTGGATACTATCGGCAACCTCACCATTGGCATCAAAGAACACACTATTTTTCCGGAAACAGCTGATGAAGATATCCGCGACGTTTTCGGCATGTCTATTACTCTGGTTTCCACAGCTAAAAATAAAAAAGAAGGTACAGCTTTCTTTGAACTCCTGGGTGTCCCTTTCAAGAAGGAAGAAGAGAAAAAGAAATAAACCCGAACACTTATATGTATAACGCAACTTCGTTGCGCACTTTTGGCGCATTATGCAAATAAGTGTGTGGGTAAAGTTATCCACAGTTTTTATTGATATATGAATATATAGGTCTACTATTAAGGATGGAGTCTGTACATCAGTGTGAGTAGATTCCCGTGCACTGCCCACGTATCGGCAGAAGAAAGCAAAGAGGATCCTCACATGACGAATCGTCTGGCGCCCAACTGGGCGCAGATCAGCGGCAAGCAGATCTTCTTCAAGCATCCGTTCGGCGTCGGCAACACCAACAAGGAGGCGCAGGGCGGCACGTAGGCGAAGAAGCCAAGCGCGCCGCGGCATCAGGGGTTTCATCGCAAGGTGAGTAGGTCTTCGGGACCATGGCTCACTAGGGACGGGAAGGGACGGCGCACACAACATCGTGCTCCTTCCCCCCGTCCTTCTCTATTTCTACCTTGACTATTCCGCGCTTATTTGCTAGGCTCAAGGGGCCTAGCAATAGATCGATCTGTATTTCTCCTTAAGGTCTTTAGTAGTTTTTTGAAGAACTTTAAGAAAAAATATACGATATCATCTATAAAAATAGGCGATATTTACTAGTTAATTTTTTTTGATGGCAAAAACATCAGTAAAAGCGAGAGCTTCAAAGAAACCCAAATTCAGCACCCGGGCCAAGAACCGATGTTTTCGCTGTGGCCGAGGCAATGCTTTTATGAGAGATTTCGGCATTTGCCGTATTTGTTTCAGAGAGTTGGCAAATGAAGGAATGTTACCGGGTGTTCGTAAATCAAGCTGGTAGTTAACAGGTGTTGGACACCCGAATTCGGGTGTCCAACACCTGAAGCACCTGAAGCATAAAAAATGGATTCAATTGCAAACATGTTAATAGTAATGAAGAATGGAGGTGAAGCCGGCAAAGAGTCCGTACTCTTACCGTATTCTAAAATGAAGAATGCTATTTTGGAATGTCTGCAGAAGGAAGGTTATGTAAATTCTGTCTCCAAGAAAGTCAAAAAAGATCAGCCGGTACTGGAAGTAGGTCTGATTTATATGGAAGAAAAGCCAAAAATCGCAGAAGTTGAAAGGATTTCCAAACAGTCCAGGCGTGTCTATTTTAAAATGAAAGATATTCATAGAGTTAGAAACGGAGCAGGACTGCTCGTGCTTTCCACACCGAAAGGCATTTTATCCGGTAAAGAAGCGCGCAAAGAACAAGTCGGAGGTGAAGCGTTATTCAGAATTTGGTAAATTTATGAGTAGAATAGGCAAACAAGAAATAGTTATACCAGGGGGAGTGAAAGTCACACAGAGTGGTCCTACTCTTACTGTTGTCGGTCCTAAAGGTACACTAACTAAAAATTTCAGAGATGATATTACTATCACTATTGCCGGCAATGCCATAAATTTAAATATCAAGAGAAATGACAAATTCTCCAAATCTCTCTGGGGCACTTATGCTTCACATATCAAGAATATGATTGCCGGAGTACAAACGCCGTATCAGAAGAAATTAATCCTAGAAGGCGTGGGGTTCAAGTCCGAAGTCAAGGGCAAAACTCTTAATTTTGCCCTAGGGTTTTCCCATCCGGTCATTGTGGAAATTCCGGACACCATTACCGCTACTGCCGATAAAAATAATATTACGATTACCGGGATTGATAAGGAATTAGTTGGAAGTTTTACCGCTGCCATCCGTGCCTTAAAGAAACCGGAGCCTTACAAGGGCAAAGGGATGCGTTATGAGGGCGAGGTTATCAGGCGCAAGCAAGGCAAGAAGACAGTTTAAATACAGGTGTTAAATACAGGTGTTGGACACCCGGGTTCAGGTGTCCAACACCTAGAGAATAAAAATCATGCAAAAGAAAAACAACAAAAGAATAAGGCTGAAGAAGAGAATCAGAGTAAAAATCAAAGGTACTGAAACGCGCCCGCGTCTGACTGTTTTTCGTTCAAATAAATTTATCTATGCGCAAATTATCAATGACTTGGCGGGGAAAACTTTAGTGCAGGCAAGTGACGTGAAAGTGACCAAAGGAACGAAGACAGAGAGAGCCAAGGAAGTAGGCCGCCTGATAGGCGCTCTTTGTCTGAAAATAAAAATTAGCAAAGTTGTTTTTGATCGCAACGGATTTAAGTATACCGGAAGGATAAAGACAGTAGCAGATGAAGCCAGGGCTTCAGGTCTTCAATTTTAATAGCGTCGCGCTTTAATGGACGATTGCGCGACATGATTTCGTAAAATCATATGGAAAAGACAAAAGAAAAAAAGAATAATAATCGCAGAGGATCCTCTTTCGGACGAGCAAAGCCGGAGTTTGACCAGAAGATTTTAAATATTCGCCGCGTGACCAGGGTTGTCGCTGGCGGACGCCGGTTTTCCTTTAGCGTCGCTTTGGTGGCCGGGGATAAAAAGGGGTCTGTTGGTTTAGGCTTGGGAAAAGCGGGAGATACGGCACTCGCGATAAATAAAGCAGTACGCAATGCCAAGAAAAATATGATAAGGTTAAAGTTGACAAAGACAATGTCTATTCCCCACGAGCTTTCTGCTAAGTTTTCAAGCTCACGAATTATTCTTTTGCCGAACAAGGGTCGCGGGCTGGTAGCTGGCTCGGTTATTCGCGATATAATAAAACTCTCCGGGATGAAGGATATTACTGGGAAAATCGTGTCTAATAGCAAGAATAAATTAAACAATGCCAAAGCAGTCATGGAGGCTCTCTCTGTTATTTCTTCAAAATATGCAAAACCAGTAGTGGAAAACATTACCATAGTCCCGGTAGAAGTTCCTATCCCCGCAACATTTATTAAAGATGTAAAAGAGGAACCCCAGCAGTAGAGCGAAGCTCACTACGGGGCAAGAAAAAATAAATAAATAAAATTTCTGTAAAAAATATATGCAAATACATAATTTAAAAAGAACTCATAAAAATAAAAAAGATCGGCTGGTGGGCCGTGGTGGGAAGCACGCCAAGACTTCTGGCCGCGGAGGCAAGGGCCAAACGGCTCGCGCCGGTAACAAGCGCCGTCCGGAACTTCGTGATATCATTAAGAAATTGCCGAAGAATCGCGGGTACAGATTTAAGTCTGTTCGCAGGGCATTGGTTCTTTCAAAAGAGAAGCTTGCCTCTCCAGGTGAAAAGTTTTCGGATATTCGCAAGCGCCTCGGAATAAAGGGCAAGAAGATAAAGATTAGATAAAATGTTGAATTTTTGGAACAAAATGAAATTAGTCTGGACGGATACTTCACTACGAAAAAGGGTATTCTTCGTGCTTTTTATATTGATATTGTTCAGACTGCTTTCGGCTATTCCTATTCCCGGCATCGATACATTGCAACTCAATCGATTTCTCTCTAACAATCAATTTTTCGGTATTTTAAATATATTCTCCGGAGGCGGGCTTTCCAACCTTTCCATTATAATGCTCGGTGTCGGTCCGTATATTACTAGCTCGATTATTATGCAGCTTTTGACCATTATGGTTCCGGCTTTAAAGAAAATTTACCACGAAGAAGGTGAGGCTGGCAGAAAGAGGTTTACCCAATACTCCAGACTGCTTACTGTGCCTTTGGCCGGTCTTCAAGGCTTCGCTCTTTTGGCTATTTTAGAAAGCCAGAATATTTTAGTTAATCTGACGGCTTTTGACAGAGTGACGAATTTAATTATTGTGGTTGCTGGGTCAATCTTGCTAATGTGGCTGGGCGAGCTTGTGTCCGAATTCGGCATCGGGAACGGCGTGTCGCTCATAATTTTTGCCGGTATTGTGGCGACTTTGCCTTCACAGGTCAGCCAGCTTGCCTTCACTTTTGATGTTTCTCAAGTTCCGCTTTATTTGATGTTTATGGTCGTGGGCGTCTTGGTCATTGCCGGCATTGTCCTTGTGACTGAAGCCGAACGCCCGATTCCCGTCACTTATGCCAAGCGTGTCAGGGGGATGAAAATGTACGGCGGCGGTTCCACTTATCTGCCGCTCCGGGTCAACCAAGCCGGAGTGATTCCGATAATTTTCGCTCTTTCCATCCTGCTTTTCCCGCAAATGATCGGCACTTTTTTGTCGCGCTTTGATAATGTGATAATTGCGAAAATTTCCAGCCTGCTTATTTCATTTACACAAACCTCAGTGCTTTATGCAATACTCTACTTTATTTTGGTATTTCTTTTTACTTATTTTTATACGGCAGTCACTTTTGACCCCGAGGCGCTCTCCACCAACTTGCAAAAAAACGGTGCTTTTATTCCCGGTATCCGCCCGGGCGCGTCAACTTCCGACTATATTTCTAAAGTCTTGAGCCGTATCACGCTTCTCGGCGCTGTCTTTCTGGGCTTTATCGCTGTATTGCCTCTCATTATGCAATTTGCCACCGGGATAGCTGCTTTGGCGCTCGGTGGCACTTCAATCTTGATCGTCGTCTCTGTCGTCTTAGACCTGATGAAAAAAGTGGATTCGCAAATCTCCATGCGAGAGTATTAAAACTACTAGGCAAGACCTAGTCGAAAAAGATTATGTCAAAAAAAGAAAAAATAGAAATAATAATGACAGGGGGAACAATAGATTCCTCGTGGAATGGTATTAAAGATACAGCCATTGTAAATGCTCATTCCATAATCCCTGGTTATTTCAAGAAATTAATTATTTATCCGGAAATTAAATTTACTGAAATTTGTATGAAGGATAGCAGGGAAATAAACCAGGAAGATATTAAAAATATCTTGAAAAAAATTGAAAAAAGTAAAGCAAATAAAGTTCTTATAACGCATGGTACATATACTATGCCTGATACAGCAAAATTTCTTGAAGCCAATTTAAAAAGAAAAGATCAAACTATTGTTTTCACAGGTTCCATGGTTCCCCTAGAAGGTGTTTATCCCACTGACGCAGGTTTTAATCTTGGTTTTGCCATTTCTAAAGTTCAAGAGCTTAAACCAGGGTTTTATATATGTATGAATGGTGAAACTTTTAGTCCTCAAGAAGTAGTAAAGAATTTAGGCGAAGGGAAGTTCTATTCCATATTTAGATAAGTTAGGAAATTATTTCCCAAGGAAAGATGAAAACCCCGGAATATCCAATTAAGAGAATAGAAAAATCTCCTCTTAAAAAAGTTGAACAAGCGCCTAATGTGCCTATTATTGATATTATTCGTCACGGGGACACAGATTATAAACAAGGGCGGGGTGATGACTATAAAAGGGCGCAACTCAATACTAGTTTTCCTGGTTTCAAGTTAGATAGCGAGCATTTGGATTTAACGCGTGGGGGGATAATAACGATGAAGGAAGCGGCCCTTCAGCTAGTAAATATAATAGATAGAGCAAATGAAGTAGTTTTGATAATTAGTTCACCATCTCAGCGTGCGCATTCATCGGCATTAGTTGTGGAAAAGGAATTAAGAGATAACGGCATAAATATTTTAAATGGCACAGGGGAATTTAAATTCGCCGGGGCGTTAGATGAAGCCAGTTCACGATTAGATAAATTGCGTGATAAATATTATAGCAAAGAAGGCAATCCTAAAACTGACGAGGGCCACGTTGATATTAGAGACAAACGTCATGAGGTTGAAGCCTTAGCTTTCCAACGATTTTTACGACATATGAATAATATTTATAAATGGCTGAAACCAGAAACCCTAGAAAAGATAAAAGGAAAAAGGTTAAGAATTGTATGTTTCACTCACGGCGAAATTACAGGTCATTTTATCCCTGAAGCTTTTCATTTCACAGCTGAAGGAGGCCATCAAAAAAGAAGTCAAATTTTAGAAATTTTGCCTAAGTCTCAACTTATAGCAGGCAAAAAGATTACCACTAATGTAAAATTATATCCAACTAGAGAAAGGGACTCTGGAAAAGATGGACAAATAACAAGAGGTTTTAAGCCGAAGAATAGCTAGGTGTATTTTTGTACCCCTCAATTGCTTTTAAGATATCTTTGGTAACTTTCGAGATAGATTGATTGCCGTTGATTGTTTTGAGCTTTTTTAGGCTTTTAAAATACTTTACGGTTTTGCCGACTTGGTCTTTATGCCATTTTATGCGAGTAACAATAAGCTTTTTTGTATCAAATACTTTATAGATTGCTTTCATATTTCCGACTTTGCGCAAGAGAGAGCGTTTATACACTTCTTTGTCTGAGAGAGTAATGTATAAAGCTAAAAAATCCTGATTTTGTGAGTAAAGAATTTTTTTTACAAGCTGGCCTTCCGGCTTGAGCCTAGGAGTACCCAGAAAGAGCAGGTCTTTGTTTTTTGGCTTGTTTTTTATTTCTCTAATTAAGAATCTTTGTAGCAAAACAGTCGGTAAAGGTTTGCCTTTTCCCGTGGTTCTCCTAGCCCAGTCGCCATTTTTACTTTTTTCTTTTAGGAGCTTGCGTGAATATACACCGGACTCAACAAATTTTAACGCATATTTCTTTTTTAGAATGTTGGCTTGGGTTTCTTTGCCGGAAGCTATCATTCCGAGAAGCACTATGTTAAATCCAAGTTTTTTCATAATAAAGCCATTCTATTACAAAATCCTTGATTATTCAAGCTAAATTTTGTATTGTTTAGATATATGCCAAATGAAAATAGTCAGACTTTCGTATTTTTTGGAATAGTGGGCTCCGGCAAAGGGACACAGGTGAAATTGCTGATGGATTTTTTAAAGACTCGTGACGGACGGGAGATAGTTTATGCTTACCCAGGTAATGAGTACAGGAAACTTATAGAGTCCGGTAGCTATACTGGTTCTTTGGTAAAAGGTCCTGTTTCTCGTGGTGAACTTCTTCCCGGTTTTTTAACTGACGCTATTGTTACAAATATTCTCATTTTATCTTTGACTCCAGAGAAACATTTGATTGCCGATGGATACCCTCGCGCAGTAGCCCAATCTATGAGCTTTGAAAAAATGATGGAGTTTTATAAACGGAAAGACATAAAGATTATTTATATTGAAGTAAAAAAAGAGGAAGGAATAAAGAGAAATCTTTTACGTGGTCGGCATGATGATACAGGAGAAGGTCTTGCCAAAAGATTTGATGAATATGTAAACAATGTAGTGCCAGCGATGAATTATTTTAAAGATAAAGAAAATTATAAGATTTATCCTATCAATGGCGAGCAATCAGTAGAAAATGTGCATAAAGATATTATCGAAGCTCTGGGGTTTTAGCCACTTGTCCCGTACTAAATTTTTGATTAAGATAAATGACCACTCTTAGTAACAATTTAAAATTTTAGTACTGGGATGATAATTATTAAAACACCAGAAGAAATAGAAATACTGCGAAAAGGGGGCAGGCATCTGGCGGCTGTGCTTCATAAAGTAAAAGAGAAAATAAAACCAGGAATTTCCACGAAAGATTTGGATGATTATGCATTTAAGTTAATTAATGAAATGGGCGACTCTCCCGCATTTTTGAATTATCGTCCAGCCGGCGCGAAAGTTCCTTTTCCTGCAAGTCTTTGTGTGTCTGTCAATGATGAAGTAGTGCACGGCATTCCAAACAAGGAAAGAATATTAAAAGAGGGTGACATTGTCGCGCTTGATTTAGGACTTAAGCATAAAGGGCTTTTTACCGACATGGCATTTACGGTACCAGTAGGGAAAGTGAGTTCTAGCGCTCTTAAATTAATGGAGGTGACAGAGAAGGCACTGCAAGTGGGCATCAATGCGGCGCAAGCCGGCAATACGGTAGGGGACATCGGCCATGCCGTTGAGAGTTTTGTGCGTGCCCAAAAAAACAGCCAGCAGTACGGTATTGTAGAAGTTCTCTCGGGGCACGGAGTCGGACGCGCAATACATGAAGACCCCTATATACCCAACTTTGGGAAAAAAGGGAAAGGAGAAAAGTTAGTTCCGGGCATGGTCATTGCGCTCGAGCCGATGATAAATAACGGCACAAAAAATGTGACTTTGGACGATGACGGCTACACTTTCCGCACAGCTGACAGCAAAAACAGCGCGCATTTTGAGCATACAATTTTGATTACCGAAAATGGGCCGGAAATTTTGACCAAAACTTTTTAAAAAAATTTTAGCTTTTGTTTGTTTTGTTATATACTTATATCCATGGAACAGCCATTTTTTAAGGAAATGCCGAAGTTTAAGACTCCAGAAGAGGAGCTTGATTATTTGCGTGCTCATGTGGCTCGTCGCGAAGAGGAGCTTATTAAGATTGGGCATATTGAACATGCGGGAGACAATGCGGCGCGGGACGTGGTGGGAGCATATAAGGAAGTGCCCGCGGAGGAGATATTGCACGAAAGTCATCTTTTAAATAAAAAGGAAACGGAAGGCATAGTTTTGGCGCTTAAGCCGGAATCCCACGATAATACAATGGAAGAACTTTTAGGTATTGTCATAACCAAAGGAGTTAAAAATGCGCTCTCGGTGGTAGAGGCTATGAATAACCCGCATATTGAAGATGATTTCCATAGGATTTTAATTCAGTACTTAAAAGCAGGCCAAGCGAACATCCCCTTCAAAGAAGGTACTCCCATGCACAAGTCTCTCAATATGACGCTCTTTGAGATAACTCTTCCACCGCCCACCGATGAGGCTGATAAATCAAAGGGTTTCAAGGAATTTATCGGAGCGATGGAGCAGTTTTATGCCGGCATGCAATCCATTTCTTCGGATAAAAAAAATACAAAAGAAATTTATTTCACATTAGAAGTGGCTCTTGGTAATCAAAATGATGAGGTGGTTGTCTATGCGGGAGTTCCCAATAAGCATATTTCTCTTTTTGAGAAACAGATTTTGGCATTTTATCATAATGCGAAAATCCGCGAGGTGACGGATGATTATAATATTTTTAATATGGACGGAGGGTCCACCGGAGCTTATGCGGTGCTCTCCGAGCGCGGAGTAATGCCAATCAAGACTTATGACAATATCGAGCATGATCCAATGAATACGATTCTCAATGTATTTTCCAAACTGCAGACTAAGGGTGAGGGCGCAGCGATCCAGCTCGTGGTAGCGCCCGCCGGCGAAAAATTTATCAATGAATTTCACATGATCTTGGATGATGTGAAAGACGGTATGTCTGTCAAACATGCGGCGGATAATTTTTATAAATTTAACCGCGCATTTTTAGACGCAGGCAAGGAATTAATTTTTGGCAAAAAGAAAAAGGAGCCGGAGGGAAAAAATCCTGAAAAATACATGAAAGGCAGACGCGCGGTGGATGAAGGAGCAGCGGAAAAAATAGGCAATAAAATAAAAAGTAGTATTATGAAAGCCAATATCCGTGTTATTACATCAGGCGCGACGAAAGAGCGCGCAGAGGCTATTCTAAAAGAAATAGAATCTTCTTTCAACCAATTTTCCGAAGCGGCCAGCAACTCTTTTGTCTTTGAAGAAGCTCACGGAAGCTCTCTGAAGCAGCTTTTTCATGATTTTTCTTATCGTGCTTTTTCAACTGACAGGATTATACCGCTTAATTTAAAGGAGCTTGCTTCAGTCTTTCACTTTCCGGTCGGCATCGGCAGTCAGCCACAGTTGAAGGAGGCTAAAGCCGGTATTGCTCCAGCACCACTTGAGATGGGGCAAGAGGGGATAATCTTAGGAGTAAATAGTTACCGGGGCAAAGATACTGAAATCCACATGGCGCGTGAAGACCGCATGAGGCATTTCTATGTGATAGGTCAGACGGGAACAGGCAAAACAAATATCATGCTCAATATGATTACGCAGGATATAATCTCCGGCGACGGTTGTTGTTATATAGACCCTCACGGCACTGATATACAGACCATCTTATCCCGTATTCCAAAAGAACGTATTGATGACGTTATTTATTTTGATCCAGCCTACACATCTCGCCCAATGGGGTTAAACATGCTTGAGTATGACACTAAATATCCGGAGCAGAAAACTTTCGTGGTAAACGAGATGATGGGAATTTTTAATAAACTTTTTGATATGAAAGTGGGAGGCGGGGCGATGTTTGAACAATACTTCAGGAATAGCGCATTTCTGGTGATGGAAGATCCGGAGTCCGGCTCCACCTTGCTTGAGATTACCAGGGTCTTGGGCGACAAAGAATTTCGAGACATGAAACTTGCCAAGTGTAAGAACCCTATCATTAAACAATTTTGGGTTTCTGCCGAGCAGACGACGGGGGATCAGTCTCTAGCGAACTTCGTGCCATATATTTCTTCTAAATTTGATAATTTTATCAGCAACGACATTATGCGTCCGGTAGTGCTCCAGCAGAATTCTGTCTTTAACTTCCGAAAGATTATGGACGAGAAGAAAATTCTCTTGGTCAATCTTTCCAAGGGCCGGCTGGGAGATATCAACGCGAACTTAATCGGTCTCGTCTTGGTGGGTAAAATCCAAATGGCGGCGCTTTCCCGAGTGGATATGTTTGGCAAGCCGATGAATGATTTTTATCTTTACATTGATGAGTTTCAAAATGTCACTACCGACTCCATCGCTTCTATTTTATCAGAGGCTAGAAAATACAGATTATCGCTCAACATCGCGCATCAATACATCACTCAATTGGAGGAGAATATTAAAAATGCTGTCTTTGGAAATGTCGGATCAATGGCGGTCTTTCGCGTCGGCACTGAAGACGCGACATTTCTTGAACCAAAATTTAAAGAAAAATTTACAGCGCATGATATTACAAAACTAGATAATTACAATGCCTATGTGAGCATGCTTGTAAAAGGCCAGCCAACTAAACCTTTTAATCTGCATACTTTGGCTCCGGAGAAAGGCAATCCTGACATTGTGGATAGTCTAAAAGAACTTTCTTATGTCAAATACGGCCGCGACCGAGAAGAAGTGGAAGCTGAAATCATGGCGAGGTATACGTCTATGGAATAAATTTTGGTTATCCCCACTTATTTTCCTTTAAAGAAAAGGCTATTTTTGATATAATTAAGGTGTCCTAAAATACAAAATGATACCAAAAAATTTTAGGAAAAAATTTCTTACAAGGACGGTCCTTGGGGAAACTTCTTTAAGGACCGTCCTTAGACTACTTGGACTTTTAGTCTTAGCTTTTTTGGTTTTTTCTCCGGTAGCGGTAGGGGCGGTTTCGGATGTGCAGTTCAGCATTCCCTTCTCCAAATTCAATCCCTACCTCTCTAAACTAAAAGATATAAAGAATGAAATAGTTTCCTCTATTACTTCCGCCACCTCCCAAACAGCCAACATCTTAGACACCTTCACCGACAATCTCCGAGATGCCTGGAGAGCTTATGTTAATCCTCTGCCTCCTCTCCCGACCAAAGTCCCGACCCGGGTCGGGGCCATCATCACCGTCTCTGCCCCTCCCCCAGTCATCTCTGACCAGGCTCTACTGAACGCTCTCTCTATTCTCTTCAATAACAAAGAGATAGCTTCCAGATTCAGAGGCTCTCCTGGATTACCAGGTCCGGAAGGTAAAGAAGGTCCTCCTGGACCCAAGGGAGAGACAGGCTCCTCCCTCGGCCGTAGCCCTATGGGCGAGGCCTCCGTCACCTACATACCCTCCAATCCTTCCACTAACTTCGGAGGAGCTTCCATCTTCTCTGTTACAGACTTATCTTCCAATAAATTAATCACCGAGACAGCTA
>Ga0155766_111_pt1 | contig 32473 bp, 30 predicted proteins | sample RifCSPlowO2_01_FD_107420 | JGI IMG/M metagenome (GOLD analysis project Ga0155766, IMG submission 107420) | Candidatus Nomurabacteria bacterium RIFCSPLOWO2_01_FULL_41_12
TCACCTTAAGTGAAGATGGCACCAGTACTAACAACTCTTTCTTTGACTCTATCATCTCCATGTTCAAGAATGCTTTTGAGATTGTGTTTGAGAAGGGGCTCCTGAAGGTGGCGAATATTATTACCGAGAAGCTCTCGGCCAGTGTCGGGTCGTTTAAGAAGGTGGAGTTGCAAGATGAAGATACTGGAGATGTCTATTGTGTAAAGATAAAAAGCGGTCAAATATTGAGCACCCAAGGGAATTGCGAGTCTATCCAGGCAGAATCTTCTTCGGAGTCTGCTTCAGAAGAACCTACATCTGAAACTACAACAGAGCCCCAGCCTACGCCAGACTCCTCTGCACAAGGCTCCGAAAGTCCAACGGAGGCTACGGCGGGCGAAGCAGAACCAGAGGTTTTTTCCACGGAAGCTACAGTGGACGAGTCGGCGAGCCAACCAGCCCCCGAACCTGCACCTGAACCGGAACCCGAGCCGGAACCGGAAGTGATTCTGGAACCAGAGCCTGCGCCAGAACCTACGCTAGAGGCAACTCAATAAAAAATGTTGAGCCCTTGCCTGCGCCTTCGGATTCTGCGGAGACGCGCCCTTTGTGCGCTTCTACCACTAACTTTACCGAATAAAGACCGTAACCAGTTGAGTCCACATTAACTTTGACTGATTCTTTGCCCCGCCCGCCTTCGGTAAATAAATTCTTTTTATCCTCATCGGTGATGCCGATGCCAGTATCTTTAATAGAAAGGATAATTTTGTTTTCCCCACCTGCATCAGCTATGCCTGAAGCATTGCGGGCAGGTTTTGCGCGCCTTAGGTCAACAATAATTTTACCCTCCTTTGTATACTTGATTGAGTTTTCAATCAAGTTGCTTACCGCTTCCTTTATCCAGAAGATGTCGCCTAGGACATTATAAACACCTTCTTTTAAATTGCCTTCCATTGCCAGATTTTTCTTTTTTACTTCCGCATGTTTCTCTTTTAGAAGATTTTCTACCATATCTCGGAAATCAAAAATTTTCATGTCATATTTTACTGTACCTTTTTGTAGGTTCGCGGCATTTAAAACCAAATCAATTGTTTTTATGCCTCCGTCATTTGCTTCGAGCCCCTCTTCGGCTATTTTTTTCATCTCTTCATTTGTTTCGCCAAAGGTGCCATCCAGCATTCCAGCAAAGATGTATTTTGAATGAGTGAAAGAACCCTTTACTTTATGGGTGATAAGATGCATCAGGCTTTCCCTTTGCTTGTTCAAAGCATCGACTTCTTTATACAATCTCGCCAGTTCGAGATTTTGCTTGTACATTGCTTCCGTGACTTTTTTGTACTCTTCCGGATCAATAGGCTTATTTTCGTCGTTGGTAACCATGGCAGATTATTATTTCAAACTCTCCGGCACTTCTTCCGGCTTCATGCCGGAGAGTATATCCCGTACCGCGTCATGACAGACCGCATGCGAAGCTTTGCCGAAGATCCTTTCATACTGGGCGACCAGACGGTTTACAACATCTTTTCCATCTTCAGAGAAAGAAGCTGAACCGTGTGATTGATCAATAGTAAGTCCAGAAACTTTTTTTGCTTCATCCCACGCCAAAGGGCCGATGACGAGCTCTTGCTCCTTTATTATTCTTATGGGGATTTGAAGAATTGCGTCCATAAATACTAATTAAGATTCTTTTATCTTAATAAACATGCTGCCAATATGTATTAATGCAATAGCCATCAAAAAATAAGAAATAGAATACAAATAATCATTAAAACCTCCGGCGCTCCACGCGCCAGCGTTTGCCTGATATAAAAACATGAAGTCCGATAAATATTGGATTATTAAAGCAAAGATTAAGAATAAAATAGGTTTTCGCATTACTCCGCCAAGGATATCCTTAGACAAGACTAAAGTTGCTATTGCGATCGAGACATAAAATGCTTGGCCAAAAGGATAGCCAAAGTCTAAAAATATCTTCAGCTTTTGCGACCAATCAAATTCATATCCTTTCAGGAAAAAAGAGTACGATACCCAAAGGATAATAATAGGTATGAGAATTAGATAAACTTTATTTTTTATTATCTTCCAAGACGAGCGAAAGCCGGAAACTCTGGCAAGATAAATAATACCCGCTATATAAGCGATAACACTTCCGAAATAACCAATGTCCCCTATGGAAGGATAGGGCACCTCTATTTTTTCAAAGAAAATATAATAACTGTAAGCTGATTGCCCGAATGATTGCAATAGCAAGCCTAAAGAAAAAAGGCTTAAAGCTTTACCCAGCAAACTTTTATATCCACCCCAGCTTTTTGCGATCCAAAATCCAGTAATGGCACCGAACAGAGCTAGTATTTGGTAACAAGCCGCAAAAAGCTGCTTGTTCTCCGCAGTTACATCAGGGAAGAAAAAATTAATATAAATCCACCAAGCCGACAACCCTATAAACAACAGTAAGTTTACTATTAACAAAGGCTGTTTTTTAAAATTTTGTATCGCTTCTTCCATATTTTTATCTTTAATAAAACGCCATTATAATTTCACTATAACATACTTCTTTAAGAAAGAAGCAGGACGAAAAGAATTTTTAGAAAAACGCAAGGATGAAAGCCCTAAATCTTGTTCATAATTCATGAAATGCGAAATTTTGCTGATATTTTGAGCATAATTTTTAAGCATATATTCATACACACCTCCGTATTTTATGTCACCTTTGGTAAAATGACACAAAACATAGTCCTGATTGATTATACTACTTATAGAAAATCCCACCAATTCTTCTTCGACATATAAGCATAGGAATAAAAATTTAGAATTTTCAAACTTATTAAATGCGAGGAAAAATCTTTTGACGGCTTGAATTTCATTTTTTATATCGAAATTCACCAGCTTTTCAACCTTATGCTTGGCCCATTTTTCATCCAGCTTTAATATATCTTCTATAGTTTTTGGTTCTATTGTTTTATTGATTAAAATGCGGGCATTCGGGTAAGAATTTTTAAATTTATTATATAAGCATCTTTTGTTTTTGAATTTATTTCCAGAGTAATTGGCCAGATACTCATTTTTATAAATATAATCAAAATGATCAGGATCTTCTTCTAAAGAGTATGTCTTTAAGTCTAAATTTTTACTAACTATATCAGGCACCAATCTTAAGAGCGGTTTTACACCTTCTTTTTTTGCAAATTCCAAAAGTTCTTCCACCGTTTCGTTTATTTTATTATTTCCCAAAAAAGAATAAAAAGGCTTGCTGGAAAGATAATCAGTAAAACGCACCACCAGATTGCCATTTAAGATAGAAAGGCGCATTTCGTCTTTTATATTCCAAGACCATAGGGATATAAAATTGAAATCAGAATATGGCGGAAATTGAGAAGTGATTTTTTCAACTTCTCTTTTGTCTAATAATTCTAAATTTTTAAATTGCGGAAATATAGGAATCATATTGGGCTAACCACTTTTTTTAATGCTGGCCGCCAGACAAGGAAAAGAACGATACTCATATTGATGAAGAAATATAAGGCCCAACCAGATTCGGCCACAGACCAAGTTCTAATAGTAAAAATTTCCAAAACTGCCGATCCAAAGCCGAGCGTCCATCCCAGCCGATTTTCTTGTTCGGGGTTCACCCAGACATGGCGGAAATTTGGAACTGAAGCCAGAAAGTCAGCTGCAATACTAACCAATAATGCGATAATTGGTTCTCCAGTAAGAAGCCATAGACCTATACCCGCAAAAGCGCTCATTACGCAAAATTTATTTAAAAAATCCCAATTATTATCACCTTTTTTAACGGACAAAATTGCCACTCCGAGCTGGGAAAGACAAAGCCAAAGAGGTAATATTAAAACTTGCCAGGGTGCGCCAGCCGCTTTTGAACTTACTACTGTAATCATTGCTAAGATTGACCAAGTCCACCATGATGCCCCGGAAGGTTTGGTCTGATTTTTTAAAATAGCTCTCACATATGGCACAAAAGCCACCACGGAAAGGGCGGCAGCTGCGATGCCTATTATAAAATACATTTTACTTGCTCCCATTTCATAATATTATACCACATAAACTTGTCCGCGCACTTACTTTTAAGATATTGAGGACAATTGCGATAAAGGCGCGTCTTAGAAGTAAGTGTGTGGGCTTGCTATGAACATAAGACATGCTATGATTTGTGGATGTTAGACAAGCAAAAAATTAAAGATAAACTGGAAAAAGAACGCGATATGCTTTTAGAAGAACTGCGGGATATGGGCAAGCTCAATTCCGAGACGGGCGAGTGGGAAGCGACTCCGGAGGAATTGGATTTTCCACAGTCGGACCAAAATGACATGGCGGACAGATTTGAAGACTTTGAAGCCAAAAGCTCAATGCTGAAAACACTCGAACCGAGATTGCAAAATATCTTGAAAGCGCTCAAAAGCATCAATAAGGAATCTTTCGGCAGGTGCGAAGTTTGTAAAAAAGACATAGAGCTGGCCCGCATGGACGCCAACCCTGCCGCCCGAACCTGCAAGAAGCATTTGGAAAACTAATTGGATAGAGCGTCGCGCCAAATCGACTTGCGCGACGTGATTCCGCAGAATCAATGTCATTTGCCAAAGTTTATTCAGCACAAGTAAATTTATTAAAAGGAGTCATCGTGACTATAGAGGTGGACTTATCCAAGGGGCTACACACTTTTTCCGTCGTGGGTCTGCCGGATAAAGCAGTCGACGAGTCAAAGGACAGAGTAAGCGGAGCCATAAAAAATTCTGGTTTCAAATCTCCTAAAGCCAAGAATCAAAAAATAACCGTTTCTCTTTCACCAGCTGACTTGAAAAAAGAAGGGCCGTTTTTTGATTTAGCTATTGCGATCGCTTATCTTAAGGCTGCCGGCGAAATTAAATTTAATTCAGAGAAAAAGATTTTCTTGGGTGAGCTAGGGCTCGACGGCACTCTGCGGAGCATCCGGGGAGCATTGCCACTTGCGGAAGAGGCCAAAAGGAGGGGATATCAGGAAATATATCTGCCGAGAGAAAATGCAGCTGAAGCGGCGCTCGTAGACGGCATAAAAGTTTTTGGAGCTGGCTCTTTAGAAGAAGTCATAGAACATATTGATGCCCCGACCAAAGTCGGGGTCCCGACAAAGGTCGGGAAGAAAATTCCAGCTCAGCCGAAGACTAAGATAATTTATAAGAGGGAGATGAAAGGCGGGGACTTTGCCGATATCCGCGGGCAAGAAGGGGCGAAAAGGGGGCTGGAGATTGCGGCAGCCGGCGGGCACAATATAGCTATGTATGGTCCGCCGGGCACCGGCAAGACGATGCTGGCCCGGGTATTCTCGGGGCTGTTGCCTGATTTAAGTACTGATGAAGTCTTGGAAATAACAGGCATTCATTCCGTGGCGGGAAATGCGAGAGGCGAGCTGGTTTGCTTTCCTCCATTCCGCTCCCCGCACCATACCTCGTCTTATGTCTCTATTGTCGGTGGGGGAACATATCCCAAGCCGGGAGAAGTGACGCTCGCACATAGGGGAGTTTTATTTCTGGATGAATTTCCGGAATTTGAAAAGAGAGTGATAGAGTCTTTGCGCCAGCCACTTGAAGATAACATTGTTTCAATTTCTCGCGCCAAAGGCTCGGCGATTTTCCCGTCTAACTTTATTTTAGTGGCGGCGATGAATCCTTGTCCTTGTGGGAATGCCGGAAGTAAACAGAAGCAATGTATCTGCAAACCCTCCGACTTGGACAGATATAAAAGAAAATTATCCGGGCCGATAATAGACAGGATTGATTTATGGCTTTCTGTCGGCAATGTAGATTATAAAAAGTTGGGAGGAGAGGGGACGGGAGAGAGGAGTGAGAAGATAAAAGCGCGAGTAATAACAGCGCGGGAAATTCAGAAAAATAGATTTCAAAAATTAGGCCGAGATATAAGTACCAATAGCGAAATGAATGTAAAAGATTTGTCCAATATGGTAAAACTTACAAAAGAAGTCAGGGATTTGCTGGATGATAGTGCTGAACGCCTGGGTCTCTCTGCCCGCGCCTATCACCGGGTGATTAAAATCGCCCGCACCATCGCCGACTTGGAAAATTCTCCCGATGTAGGGGCGAATCATATATTAGAAGCTATTCAATATCGTCCGAAGGTTAATACGTAAAATAAATACTAACTAGTATATTAGCAACGGCCGTGTCTATTATACTAGTTTGCTTAATTGAGATTGCTCTAGTTCGGAGTTATCCACAGGGGGTATTTGACAAGTGAACGCTCGTTCACTTATACTGGTTGGGTAGTCGAGTATTAGAAATATAAACATCCGCCTACGCTTAATAAGCTATAGCGAGACAAGTATGTCACAAAAACAATATTTGAAGTTAGTAGAGAAGGAAATACAGAGAGTCAATAAGATTATTGACCAAAAGATTATCAAAGGGGAGAATTATTGGAAAGAGGCAAAGGATCACAAGCTGCTTCTCCGTAAAATCCGCTTTCACGAACGCCGCAGTTTTTTCCGCCGGCTTTTTCCTACTTTTCTTTCAATCTAGATGAACAATCCCTACCAAACAAAGCTGGAATCTTTTTACTCTCAAAATAAAAGAATGCCGACGTATTCGGAGATGACAAAACTTTTTAATTTCAAAAGCAAAAACGCAGTTTTTCGTGTTGTTGAGAAATTGATGGAGGCTGGATTGGTCGCGAAGGATCATTTAGGTAGGCTTATGCCCAGTCAAGTTTTTGGTGAAATTCCTAAATTAGGATTAGTGACGGCGGGTTTCCCGGCGACAGTAGAAGAGGAATTAGCAGATACGGTTAACTTAGATGACTTACTTGTAAAAAATAAGGCGCTCACTTATATGCTGGAAGTAGATGGAGACTCAATGATAGACGCGCATATAGAGAAAGGGGATATGGTGTTGGTGGAGAAAACTAACGTAGCCAAAGACGGCGAGATAGTGATAGCGGAAGTGGATGGGGAGTTTACGATGAAATATTTCCGCCGTTCGACTGTGCTCACGGCAGGCAAAAAGACAGAAAAAGTCTGGCTTGAGCCGGCGAATAAAAATTACCAGCCGATATATCCGGAGACCAGCCTAAACGTGATAGCAAAATTAAAGGCGGTGATTAGGAAATACTAATTTTCTTTATCCAGTCTTTTTGCTTCTGTCCAGGCGAGTTCGTAAATTACTTTCATTGCGTCGGCTATTTCCGTGCTTTCAATAATAATGCCGAGCTGTTCGCGCCAGGAAGCAATCATAACTTTATTATTGTAAATATTTATTTCTGGCGAAAAACTGTATTTGTCCGGAGGGATTAAAGCTGTTTCGCGTTTTTCTTCAGCATTATTTTTTATTAATTCCAGATTTCCTTCTGTTTTTGGGCCGATACCACGTAGAAAAATTCCTTTTTTCGCCCTTCTCTTGTAATAGTCCGGGAAATATCCAGGTAATATTTCATATACGTGCTCTACTGTCGCATAAGCCCTTATCGTCTCAGTTGATGTAAGCGTATCCTCATAAACTTTTTTCAAGCCTTCTTTCCCCTCATAGAAAAATACTTTCGGTCTTTCTTTTATATTGTGTATTGATTTTAATTCCGGAATAATTTCTTCTGTTTTTCTCAACGCTTCAGTCTTTGTTTTTATCTCTTCGTAAATAAACTTATTCAGATTTTCCGGCGATTCGGCGCTGTACTCCTGTTTCGGCTCCTTGCCGGAAATACTGACCAATCCTTTGGCAGAGAGGGAATCCAATATATCATACCCAGTTGTGCGGTTGATATTTGCCCGGCGGGAAATTTGCGAGACTGTCCCATGGCCGAGCAACAGGAGCGCAATATAGACCCCAGCTTCTTTCCGTGAAAGGCCTATCTCTATAAGCAATTGTTCCAGGTGTATATGTTCTTGTTGCTCAGAGCGAATCATAGAAATTGAGTATATACTATTTGATATATTTGTGTCAATACTTTTCCACGAAAAATTAAGTTTTCAAAAAGACTCTCTTCAGCCAAAGAGTTATTCACATTTTATTGACTATAAGATTTGACAACTAAATTATTTCTGCTAGACTCTACTAAATAAGGTCTATTATAAGTTTTTAATTATTTAGTAATATATGACTACAACAGGAAAAGTTATTGTGTGGGGAGTGGTCGCAGTGCTTGTGATTTGGGGGATAGTTTCCATGTCCAAAAAAGACGGCACAGAATCCGAGACTATAAAAATAGGTTTCATCGGTCCCTTGACCGGAGATACGGCTAATATTGGACAAAACGCGCAAGCAGCTGTGGCCATTGCAGTTGAAGAAGTGAACAATTCAGGAGGAGTGCTCGGCAAAAAAGTGGAAGTGGTTTATGAGGATGACGGTTGCAATGGTGCAACCGCTGCCAATGCGGTGTCTAAGTTGATAAATACGGACAAAGTTGTGGCGATTTTAGGCGGGGCATGTTCCGGGGCAACGCTCGGTTCAGCGCCGATTGCGGAAGCCGCCAAGGTTGTCCAGCTATCTTACTGCTCCACCAACCCGACTATAAGTTCTGCTGGGGACTACATCTTCCGTGATGTTCCATCCGATTTGTTCCAAGCAAACTATGCGGCTGAATATCTGGTCCGAAATGGCAAAACAAAAGTGGCTTTACTGACCGTTAAGAATGACTGGGGCGATGGTTTAAACAAAGCATTTACTGATGCTCTTGCCAAAGCCGGTGGCACAATTGTCATAGCTGACTCATTTGACCCGGACGTAAAAAATTTGAAAGCTCAATTCACGAATATAAAAGCAAAAAATCCAGATGCGGTTTATTTTGTGGCTTACACCGACGCGAGCATTGCTGGCCTCAAGCAAGCGTCTGACCTCGGCATTAAGGCTCAATTTTTCGGAGCGGACGCTTGGGATGACACGAAAATTTGGAGCGAATTAGGTTCGCTTGGCAACGGCGCGATGTTCACGGTGGTCGGAACAAATTCAACCGATGCTTTTAAAGCAAAAATGAAGGTCAAGCTTGGCAAAGATGATTTAATCTACTGTTCTAACTATGCTTATGATGGGTTGAAAGTAATTGCCGAAGCGATAAAACTTGCCAGGAGAGCTACCGGTCCGGCCATCAAGGATGCGTTATATAAAGTAAAGTACACCGGCGGAGTTTCAGCTAAAGAGCTTATGTTTGACAAGAATGGCGACCCGACTTCCGCCGCTTATGTCATAAAAGTGGCGAAAGACGGGAAACTCTCTGAATTGGCACAATAGTTATAATTAGAAAAATCGTCGTAATAACTTTTCGCGGGGTTTTGAGCGCGACGGCGCGAGAACTTCAGGATTTTTTAAGCTTCAAAAAATTCGTACCGAAGAAAAGTTTATTACGACAATTTTTGTTATACTTAACGTATGATATTCTGGCAACTGACTCTCTATGCAATCTCTGTTGGGATGTTTTTTTCTGTACTTGCTATGGGCTGGGGACTCATTTTACGCAGCGCAAAGTTTTTTAATTTGGCTTATGGTGGAGCATTTCTGGTGGGAGGGTATATGATGTTTTTATTTTACCGCATGTGGAACGTGCATTTCGTCTTTTCCATCTTACTTAGTCTTTTCGGGTCAGGTTTGTATATGCTACTTTCTTATAAATTTATATTTAGCGTACTTCTCCGCCGCAAAGCGAAAAGCTTGATTCTGCTTATCGCCTCCTTCGGGCTTCTGACCGCTACATCCGCAATTCTTGGCATGATTTTCGGCAATCAATCCACTCTTATCGCGCGTCATCTAAGCGATATTTACACAGTAAATGTATTTGGAGCGGTGCTCAATTTGGCTCAGGTCGTCGCTATTGTTTTTGTTCCTGTATTAATATTTGTTTTTGCATATATTCGTTCTTCTACGCGTTTTGGGAGAGCGATGAGAGCAATAGAAGATGATAGTGAAGTAGCCGAGTTGGTAGGGATTCCAAAAGACAAGACTCTTTTACAAATTTTCTTTATTTCCGGGACGTTAGCGGGCTTGGGCGGAATAGCGGAAGGATTTGATCTTGGGCTTATTCCGACTTCCGGACTTATAATTATCCTTCCGACAATTGTGGCTACTGTGGTCGGGGGGATGCAAAGTTTTTGGGGCGGAATCCTCGGCGCTTTTATTCTGGCTATAGCTCAGCAATTAACAATAGTTTTCTTTGGCGGAAGCTGGGTGCAAGCGGTGCCGTTTGTTATTCTTATCATTATGCTTCTTCTACGTCCGCAGGGAATACTTAAAAGATAACCTGTCCCGTACTAAATTTTTGATTACAAAAAATGACCATTATAAGTAAAAACTTAAAATTTTAGTACCGGGATGGAATATATTTTTCACATTTTAATACTTGTATCCATCTACGGCATTTTGGCTCTGGCGCAAAATTTAGTAATGGGCGGAGCGGGCTTGCTGACGATTGCCGGAGCCGCTTTTTACGGGATTGGCGCATACGCGGCGGCAATTCTGGCTACAAAATTCGGCTTTAATATTTTTACCACATTGATAATTGCGCCGCTAGTTGCGGGTCTGATTGCGCTAATGGTCGGGAGCACTTTTGCGCGCTTTCGGGACGATTATTTCATGCTGGCGACTCTCGGGTTTTTGATGATATTCAATACCGTAGTGCGGAATTGGGAGAGTTTTACTGGTGGGTCTTACGGTATAGCCGGAATTCCGAAACCGCACGTCTTTGGTTTTGTTTTTGATACGCCTCTTTCTTTTGTTTTTCTCGCAGTTGTTGTCCTTCTTATAGTTACAGCTATAACTTATTTTATTTCCCGCTCATCATTCGGCCGGGTGCTGAATGCTATTCGCGAAGACGAAGACGCACTTGCTATTTTCGGCTACAAAACGTCAACTTACAAATTAATGGCTTTTTCTATCGGAGCGGCTTTAACTGCATGGGGCGGCGTGCTTTTTGCAAGCTATCTTACTTTTATTGACTCAAGGCTATTTACGGTAAATGAATCTATCCTTCTTTGGGCGATGATTATTTTAGGAGGAATCGCGAGAAATCGTGGAGCCTTGCTCGGAGCTTTTCTTTTAATAACAGTTCCCGAAGCATTGCGGTTTATTGGTTTTCCAGTGGACTTTGCCGCGTTGCTACGGCAATGTATATATGGGCTGCTACTTGTTTTCTTAATGTTATATCGTCCGAAAGGAATTTTAGGGAAATATAAATTATGATAAATAATGAAAAATATTATTAAAACAAAACAATTAGTAAAACATTTCGGCGGGGTAAGTGCCGTAGACCACCTTTCTATTACTATCCCAAAAGGGCAAATTACCGGACTAGTAGGTCCAAATGGCAGTGGCAAGACAACGCTCATTAATTTGCTATCCGGCTTTTTTTCTCACGATAAAGGCGCGATATTATTCTCCGATACCGAGAGAAGAAAAATTCTTCCTTGGGAAAACAAAATTTATAATATTACCCGCACTTTTCAGCAAATCAGGCTTTTTGACCAAATGACTGTGCTAGACAATATGTTGGTAGTTTTAACCGAACGCAATCCATTTTGGTCTTTATTTGAAAAGCATAATAAGTATCACATAAAGCAGGCGGAAGATATCCTGGGGCACTTGGGTTTATATGAAAAAAGATTTCATAATGCCGGTGATTTGTCATACGGCCAGAGAAAACTTTTGGAAATTGGACGGGTACTCTCTATGGATGCGGACACAATTCTTTTTGACGAACCTTTTGCCGGGCTTTTTCCTGAAATGATTAAGCAGATTGAGGGAATTATTAAAGAATTAAAACAAAAAGGGAAGACAATAGTTCTTGTTGAGCACAACATGGCGATTATCCGGTCTTTGTGCGATTATGTCATTGTGATGGATGCCGGCAAAATGCTTGCCGAAGGCAGTCCGGAAAAAGTATTATCAGAGAAAATTGTTTTAGAAGCGTATTTAGGAGAGTAGAATTATGATAAATTTATGAATACAAACTTTCCTTTGGTACGGATTTTTCAATAAACGGTTAGTCTTAAAAAATTCTGAAGTTCAGAGCTCGCCAGCCTCGAAACCCCGCGGAAAGCTTTATTAAAAATTTATGAAACCATTACTAGAATTAAAAAATATTTCAGCCGGATATGGAGAGCAGAAAATCATACACGATATTTCGCTTTTTATAAATGGGGGTGAAATCGTGGCATTAATGGGCCCGAATGGAGCAGGAAAATCCACGATTTTAAAAGCAATTTTTGGCTTAATATCCCATACTGGCGCTTTATTTTATCAAGAAGAGAAAATTATTCCAACGCCCTCTCAAATTGTGAAAATGGGAGTGGCTTTTGTGCCTCAAGGCAGGCGAGTGTTTAATAATCTGACAGTGGAAGAAAATCTGGAAATTGGCGGGTTTTCTTTGAATGATGAAGAAGAATGCAGAAGGAGAGCCAAACATCTTATGCATCTTTTTCCTGCACTTCATGCTAAAAAAGATGCTTATGCCGGGACGCTCTCCGGTGGGCAGCAGCAGCTTCTTTCTATTGCCCGCGGACTGATGATGCAGCCGAAACTTCTCTTGCTTGATGAGCCCACGCTTGGCCTCTCGCCGAAAGTTGTGAAGGAAATTTTCCAAACCATCAAAGATATCAATAAAAATCAAAAAACAGCCATTCTCATCGTGGAGCACAATCTTCATTCTCTTTTGCCGATTACTGATCGCGCGTATGTCCTTGCTCATGGCAAAATCGTTGTCTCCGACACCGGTCCAAATATCGCCAAGAGTGATATCCTTGAGCGGGTTTTTATGGGGAAGATATAAAAATTAAAAAAATAATAAATATAAATTTTTTTAGGTACGGATTTTTTGAAGCTTAAAAAATCCTGAAGTTTTCACGCCGTCGCGTTCAAAACCCCTAAAAAACTTATATTTATTATTTTTCAGGAAAACAAAAATCCCCATAAAGGGATTTTTGTTTTCCTACATTTCTCTCGAGAGAACCCGCCAAAGGACGGGCAGGAATTTACGCAACTGTGTCTTTCAAACCTTTTGCCGGTCGGAATTTCGGAACTCTCTTTGCAGCCACTTTGACTTGCGCTCCAGTCTTTGGATTGCGGGCCATTCTGGCAGCTCTTTGCTTTACGGAAAAGATTCCGAAGCCAGCGATTGATACTTCGCCGCCCTTTTTCAAGGTCTGGACGATAGCATCAAACAATCCGTCTACGACTTCTTCAGCCTGCACTTTGGTACCACCGAGTTTTCCGTGTACCCAGTCAGCCAATGCTTGTTTGTTCATATTTTTAAAAGTTATTTTTATAATTCTTTCGACCTTGCCCGCCTGCTTACCCGCCCTAGGCGGGTAAAGAGGGCTAATTACCTATATAAATCAATACCTACCTATTATATATCAAGGGTTTTTTAAGGGCAAGCCCCCACACTTATCTTTGGTATTATCCTGCTTTTTCAATAAAATTATTACTTTTACCTATATTTCCTGTAAAAAACCAGTTTATTAAAAGATTTATTTAGCAGAATAAAAAGCTATACCAAAATAAGTGTGGGGGCAAGTCCTTTACCAGACCACTTCTTTGGAAGGGAATAAAGCCCGAAGCATTGATAAAAACACCGGAAATTGAAGTGGCCATAAAAACATAGCCACAACAGGCACATTTAATATGCGAATATTGTCGTATGGCCAGTTGGCGAAAACCCACACCTGGAAAGGTCCGTTTAAAAATTCAATTGAAACAATAGCGATAATATTCGCAATTGTTATAAAAATAATCGGCCAAAAATTACCTGACAAAATGTCGTGAGTTAAGGTCTGCTTGTTTTGTTTGAAGCATATGTATTCAAAAATGAAGAAAGTGGCAATGAAAACCAAGATGATTATATAGAATCCAGAAAAGGGCACTTCTCCTTTTTGATTGATTATAAAAGACGAGAGAGATGGATTGGCCAAAAATCTTAGAGCATAGTTGATGCTTAAAAGATAGCCAATAATGCCAAGGACAAGTTCGCTATTCATTATCATCTCATAAAACTGTTTCTTGACATAATGCCCCAGATTGATCTTTCTGTGATTTGTCACTAGATCTTTTGCAAACTCATATAAGATAAAAAGGAGGAGAGTATATGCGCCGAACGCAAATGGCGCTATCGCTAAATAAATTTTCAATGACCAAAATGGGTAATACCAAAGTCTAGCCACAAATACGCCAAAGCCGTCCAAAAGAACGCAGAAAAGTAAAGATACTACACTAATAATAAAGAGTTTTCTCCCTCTCCATATTGTGTCGGGGATAACGCTATGAGAGAAATATTTTCTTTCAAAAAAATCAAACAAGCATATAAGCCCAGCCCAGCTGATGCCTAAAGGCAGAACGACAAACCAATTATAGCTGCCTAAAAAGATAGTCATCCATAAGGCGGAGAAAAATAAGATGAAAATACCTAACGAAAATTCATGATGCGTGATAAATTTCCACATTGTTTTTATCTTGCATATTCTATCACTCTCGTTTCGCGGATCAAAGTTACTTTGATTTCTCCGGGATATTTGAGTTCTTGCTCTATTTTCATCGCTATGTCGCGGGCGAGGAGCTTGGCTTCGGCGTCGGAGATTTTCTCTGGGGTGACAAAGATGCGGATTTCACGTCCGGCTTGGAGAGCATAAGATTTTTCAACGGCAGGGAAGGCGTTGACCAGCGCCTCTAGTTCTTGCAATCTCTTCAAGTAATTTTCCACCGAGTCGCGACGCGCACCGGGACGGCCGCCAGAGATTGCATCGGCGGTCTGCACAATAATAGCTTCAATGGTTTCATAGGGGTAGTCTTCATGGTGGCTTTTCATCGCGGTGATGATGCGTTCATCGGCTCCGAATTTCTGCAATATTCTGATGCCTATTTCAATGTGCGTGCCTTGCACTTCGTGGTCAAGCGCTTTGCCGATGTCGTGCACCAATGCTCCGGCTTTGGCGATGGCAACATCCGCGCCCAATTCTTCAGCCAGCATGCCAGCGATGTGCGCCATTTCAATGGAATGCTGAAGCACGTTTTGCCCGTAGCTGGTGCGGAAATATAATCGTCCGATAATGGCAATGATGCGGGGGTCAAAGTTGAATATCCCGCATTCATAGACTGCCTGTTCGCCTTTCTCTTTGATTATTTTATTTATTTCTTCCTTGGCTTTTTCCACCAGCTCTTCTATCTTGGCCGGCTGAATGCGCCCGTCCAAAATCAAGTTTTCCAAGGCCAGGCGGGCGACTTGCCTTCTGATCGGATCAAATGAAGAAATGACAATTGAGCCGGGAGTATCGTCCACAATCAGCTCCACTCCCGAGGCTCTTTCAAAAGCCCTGATATTTCTGCCTTCTTTTCCTATTATTTTGCCTTTTATTTCATTATTCGGTATGGATACCACGGTCGTCATCAATTCAGAAGCCGTACTGGAAGCCAGACGCTGGATACTCGTAGCCAAGATATCTTTAGCCCTTAATTCTAATTTTTCCTGATTGCTATTTTCCAGTTTCTGGATTCTGACCAAGATATCTTCTTCATATTTCTTTTCTATGTCCCGCAAAAGCTCTTCTTTAGCCTCTCCCTCCGTCAACTTTGCCACTCTTTCCAGCTCTGTCCTCTTTTCTTCTTCTACCTTTAATACTTTTTCCTGGATCTTTTTTATTTCCTCAACTTTCAATTTTATGTTCTCAACCTCCTTATCTATCTCAACCTGTCGAGCGTCCAAAAACTCGTCTTTTTTGACAAGCCTTAGTTCTTTATCTCTCCATTCCTGTTCTTTCTTTTTTTCTTCCTCTTTTAGTTCTGCGAGTTTGCCTTCCGACGCCTTTTTTGCCTCGTCGGTAATATTTTGCGCCTCTTCTTTGGCGTCCATCAGCATCCGCTTGATGTCTATTTCGATGGACCTTCTTTTTCCCAACGCGACTATCACTCGCAGATAATACCCAATTAGAACGCCCAAAAGGAGTACTCCGACTCCGATTAAAATTATTATTATGCTCATAAGCTTCATGTCAGCTTACAAGAACAAACCACTATATTGTTAGTTTCATTTCTGCCAGAGCAGAGACGCATTTCAAGATTTGAAAATTATTCTTTAAACACTTCATAATATATGGAATATTCCTATGAACCGACGTAAATTAAGTAAAATCAATTTGTAAAATTCAACATTTCCAGTATAGCAAATAGTAGAATGTTTGTCTACTAGTTATTTGATTTTGAAACCGGAGCTTTGGATTTAGTGACTATTTCGTCAATGATGCCATATTTTTTGGCTTCTTCGGCGTCCATGAAAAAATCCCGCTCTACGTCTTTTTCTATTTGAGCTAAAGACTTGCCGGTGTGTTTTGCTAAAATTTTATTTAAATTATCCCGTGTTTTTAAAATATGTTTGGCGGTGATGGCGATGTCTGTCGCTTGGCCTTCCACTCCGCCCAATGGCTGATGAATCATAACTTCCGCGTTCGGCAGGATAAATCTCTTTCCTTTTTTGCCGGCGGACAAAATAATTGCTCCACCGGAAGCCGCCAGGCCCACGCAAAAAGTGGAAATATCAGGGCGAACATGATTCATTGTGTCAACTATTGCCATGGTGGAGGTTACCGATCCGCCAGGGGAGTTAATGTAAAGAAAAATATCTTTTTTGGCGTCTTCGCTCTCAAGAAAAAGGAGTTGGGCAATAACGATATTAGCCGTATGGTCGTCAATCGGCCCGCCTAGGAATATAATGCGCTCCCTTAAAAGCCTCGAATAAATATCATAAGCCCTTTCTCCAAATTGACTTTTTTCTATAACTGTTGGTATTAACATTTACATATCATAGCAGAATTGCGAACTTTTTCAAGCCATGCTAACATTCTACCTAATATGAAAAAAATCTGGGATAAGAGAGCAGGGATAAAGACGAACCAAGCTGTAGAGAATTATACCGTCGGGGTGGATTATTTATTGGACTTAGAACTCTTGCCTTATGACATCAAGGGTACAATGACCCATGTTAAAATGCTATATAAGATAAAAATACTTAATTCGAAAGAATTAAGTATTTTGCTAAAGGGGCTTAATAGAATTTTATCTCTTTGGAAGAAAGGAAAATTTAAAATTAACAAGAAGCAAGAAGACGGACATACTGCCATTGAGGCATACCTTACGGAGCATTATGGCGAAGTCGGCAAGAAAGTTCATACTGGGCGCTCCAGAAACGACCAGGCTTTAGTAATGATTCGTCTGTTTAGTAAAGATAAACTTTCAGAAATTGAAAAAAGAGCAGTCAATCTCATAAAAACTCTGGAACAGCAAATCAAAAAACAAGGAAAAATAAAAATGCCCGGCTATACTCATATGCAAAGAGCGATGCCTTCTTCTGTCAGCATGTGGCTCGGCTCTTATCTTGACAGCTTAAAGGATGACCTGATTCTCTTAGAAGCGGTTTCAAAAATTATAGATCAAAATCCCCTGGGATCAGCGGCAGGCTATGGAGAAAATATTTTAGGCTTGGATAGAAAATTCACCGGGAAAGTTTTGGGCTTCAAAAGAGTGCAGAACAATCCGATGTACTGCGCGCTCTCGCGAGGTAAATTTGAAAATATCGTCTTACAGGCAGTCGGGAGCGTGATGTTTGATATTGGTAAGATTTCAAACGATTTGCTTCTTTTTACCACCAAGGAATTTGATTTTTTTACTCTACCGGATTCTTTTAAGACAGGTTCTAGTATCATGCCACAGAAGAAGAATTATGATATCTTGGAACTAGTGCGGGGCAATGTTGCTGTTTTTAACGGTTATCAGCATCAAATAGAAAACGTCATAAAAAATCTACCTGCTGGATACAATAGGGATTTCCAGCTGACGAAAGAGCCTTATATCAAAGGTGTAAAACTTGCAATTGACACCATAGAAGTCATAACTTTAGTTATAAAAAATTTAGAGGCGAAGAAAAAAAATTTGGAAAATGCCTGTACACCGGAACTTTATGCGACAGATGAAGCTTTAAAATTGGTAAAAAAAGGCAAAAGTTTTCGGGAAGCTTATCAGGAAGTAAAAGAAAAGTATGTATAACCCAAAAGAACCATGGAATTTAAAAGCACAAATGCTAGAAGCTATCCGAGAAAACGGAGGATTTGTGAATTGTCACGGTCATTTTGATAAGGCTTATTACATTACCCGTGAGGGTTTGGATAAGGCCCATGTTGATATGGAAGTAAAGTGGCGTATGAGTGATGGTATAAAACGTGCATCCAGTGTTGAGGATATAAAAGAAAGAATCAGACTTGCGCTGGACGTTTTAGTAGCTCAGGGATGCAAGTTAACATGCACGTTTATTGATGCATATGACGCAGTCGGGCATAAAGCTATAGACGCAGCTCTTGCAGTAAAAGAAGAATATAAGGATAAAATAACCATGCTTTTAGCAACCCAACCCTTGGGTGGTTTAGTAGATGATGATGCTCGCGCCCTTTATGAAGAAATCACGGCTAAAGCAGATATTGCCGGTGGACTGCCTTCAAAAGATCGTCCAAATGACGAAAAGCATTTAGATTATCTTTTTGAAATTGCTAAAAAATTAAATAAGCCTGTGCACGTGCACATTGATCAGGAAAATAATCCAAATGAACGAGATACAGAAAAGTTGCTTAATGCGGTTGAAAGACATGGTTATCAGAATAGAACAGTAGCGGTACATGTGCTTTCGGTTTCAGCACAGCCGAAAGAATATCGAAAAAAGATTTATAAAAGAATGAAAGATTTGGGGGTGGCAGCAGTAAGTTGTCCTGCGGCTGGGATTTCTATGAGACAATTAGACCAATTTATGTCTAATGTTCATAATTCTATTGCGAATGTACCTGAAATGCTTGAAGCAGGAGTGCTTGTGGGTATCGGTGTGGATGATATCTGTGATTTTTACCAGCCATTTATCGATGGCGATATGTGGACAGAATTGCGCTTGATGCAAGAAGCTTGCCGATATTATAACCTTGATGCGTTGGTAGAAATCGCTTCCACTAACGGAGCTAAAATACTAGCATACGAATAACTTTTATTGACTCTCCAAAAACACAAAAATTTTCTCATTAGTAAGTACATTTTCCGCGTGCATGCGGGCGCGCTCGGAGTCGGCACCCTTGTAGTGCTCTAGTATTTGAGCTACTTCTTTTGCAACTTCTTCTTCGGGGGCAGTAATTTTTTCAATCTTGGCGATTTCATTCAATATGAGTCCGAGTTTAGCTTTCTTTTCAGCATCAGTTCTGAATTCTTTTCTCAAATCTTCAACCTTTTTATTCAGGTGTTTCAAATAGTCTTCAAACTTCAACCCCATAGCAGTAATGTCGGACTCCATTCTGTATAAAATTTTGTCCAATTCAACTTCGGTTAAGACCTCGGGCAGTTCCAAAACGCTGTCATCAATTATTTTCTCAATTATTTTCAGCCTAATTTTTTCTTTTGCGGCGTTTTGTTTTTCCAATTTGATGTTTTCGCGCAGTTTATTTTTGAAATCCTCTATGTTTAGGAAGGGTCCTAAGCCTTTTACGAAATCATCATCAAATTCTGGCAGATTCAAGGTGTCCGACACCGGATTCTTGGTGTCGGACACCTGAATTTCCTCTGCCATACGCACCTTCGGCGCCCGGGATTTGCGTATATCCATGATTGTATTTTCTAAGTCTTTATCTGACACGACGAAATCCTTCTCTTCCGGTTTTATGTTCCTAGTGATTTTTTGAGCGATTTTTTTATAGTTTCCTAGCTTGATATCCGGCAATATCGAGACTTTTATTTTAAATCCCAAGGGGTTTTTGCGGGCTAATTTTGTGATGGAAATTTCCGGCCGGCCAATGGCATCAATTTTCTTCTCTTCTAGTATTTTCGGATAATGTTCCGTGAGCGCGAGCTCCGCCATCTCTTCCAAGATGCGAATTTCCGGAACTTTGGAAATAAGAACACTTTCTGGAATTTTTCCTTTTCTAAATCCGTCTAATTCGAAGTGTTGGCCGATTTTTTTTAGTGTAGCCTTAAAATAGCTCTCAAATGCTTCAGCTTCCAGCTCTCCCTCAATCTCCACCTCGCTTTTCGGTAATTTTTTAATTGTTACAAGCATCCTTCCTAGTTTACAGCATCTACATCAACGCCAGTTTGAGTGTCTGTCATTTGCAGATCCGCTTCTAGCGTATCTAGCTCGCTAGAGTCCTCGGTCGTGATATTCTCTTGAATCGGCGCTTCCGGCATCTCTTGCGATTGCCAGATATACAGCCCACCGACAACGAGGATAATGATAATTATTGCAAGTCCGACGAGCGCTCCATTTGATTTTTTTTCTGGTTCCATAATTTTTTATTTCTTATCTAATAATTTATTGAGTAACTTCCGTTGTCGTGGAAGCTGTACTTGCATCAGTTGACGTGGTTGTTGCCGCGCTTGTTTTTTCAACTTCTACTTTTCTTTTCAAGGCATTCTTTAATGATTTAACGGCATCATTGAGAGTACGATGCGCTTCTTTTATGAGAGTTTGTGTTTCCTGATTTAATGTTTTCAATTTTGCTTTATTTTCCGCCGTAAGTTCGTCAATCGATGCGGATAGCAGTGCACTAGCTTCTGCCACTTTCGCTACTGCGGCGCTTAATGCTGTTTCAGCTTTTATCACTAAGTCTTTTGCGCTTGTGATATCTGCTCCTTTTGCCTCCAGTTTAATTATATGGTCATTAACCCTATCTTTTAGATTATTCATTCTTTCAACCGCCGCATCAAATCTCTCCAGCGCTTTTTCTCGCCCGACGACTCTTAGCTCTTTTATTCTTGCCTTTGCTCCATCTTTTTCTTCTTTGATTTTAGCTTTAAGGTCTCCGATTTTCTGTTTTGTCTCTTCTTTCATAGCTTCTCTCTTTTCTTTCATTTCTTCTTTCTTTGCTTCCAGCTCTTTTTTCAATTCTTCTCTCTTCAACTTCACTTCCTCCTTCACTTCTTTCCTCTCGTCTTTTATTTCTTGGCGGTTTTCCTGTGCTTGGGTTTTGACTTCCATTCTCTTGTCTTTAACTTCCGTTCGCACCGCTTCACGCTTGACTTTCAAATCAGCTTGAGCTTTAACCCTTGTCTCTGCGTTGATGCGTTTTTGCTCCGGAGCAAGAACGTTGCTTGTTGTTGCGCCTTCTCCCGTATTAGAAGATACATCATCTTCCGCTTTTGCTACAGTACTTATGGCAAATGCCATTGTTAAAACAACCAATAAACCTAAGTATTTTTTCATGGTTCTATTTTATCACCATGACCCTGAGCTTGTCGCATGGATCATAATTTTAAACGCTAAAAATCTTATAATTTTGACCTGCTCTAATTATATCAAAAAAGCAACTAAAAGCAAAGCGACAATGTTTAGAATTTTTATCATTGGGTTGATGGCAGGACCGGCGGTGTCTTTATAAGGATCGCCGACAGTATCTCCGGTAACTGCAGCTTTATGGGCATCACTTCCCTTACCGCCGTGATTGCCTTGTTCAATGTGTTTTTTTGCATTATCCCAAGCGCCTCCCCCGGAGGTCATAGAAATTGCCACAAAAAGTCCTGTGATAATAGAGCCGACAAGAAGTCCCCCAAGCACCACCAAGCCTTTATCTTTTCCAAAAATTAAGACCACTAAAATCGGCGCAAGTACTGGTATCAAAGCTGGCACTATCATTTGTTTTATGGCTGCACCCGTGATAATTGAAACGGCCTTAGCGTAGTCGGGCCTTGCTCTTCCATCCATGATTCCTTTTATCTCTCTAAATTGCCTGCGGATTTCTTCAACCACTTTACCCGCAGTTTTTCCTACAGCTTCCATGCAAAGCGCAGCGAAATAATATGGTAGAAGTCCTCCAAGAAAGAGGCCAACGATAACATATGGATTACTCAAATCAAAAGAAATATTTTTTCCAGCTTTTACTATTTCTTCTGTATAAGACGCAAACAGAACAAGGGAAGCAAGTCCGGCAGAACCAATGGCATAGCCTTTGGTGACGGCCTTGGTAGTATTTCCTACAGCGTCTAAGGCATCGGTAATTTCCCTGACTTCCGAAGGCATCCCTGACATTTCTGCGATACCCCCAGCATTGTCTGTGATAGGACCATATGCGTCTATCGCCACAATAATTCCCGTCATTGAGAGCATGGACATTGCGGCAATAGCAATTCCATAAAGCCCGCCATAATGATAGCTGATTAAAATGCCGAGAACAATTGTGATTAAAGGCCACGCGGTAGATTTCATTGAAATAGCTAAACCCTGAATGACATTTGTGCCATGACCAGACAAGGAGGCCTTGGCGATGGATTGCACCGGGGAATATTTGGTGGAAGTAAAATATTCTGTAATGACCACAAGAGCTCCAGTAACCAATAACCCCACCAAAGAACAGAGAAATAAATCTATTACTGTGTATTTACCGTTACCCCTCATAAGTAATTCTGTAACAGGATAGAAAAGAGCGGCAGCAATAACACCAGAAGCGATAAGTCCTTTATACAAAGCGCCCATTATATTTTGAGACTGATCTTTCCCTTTGCCAAGTCTGACGAACCAAGTACCTATAATTGATGCGAAGATTGCCATTCCACCAATGACCAGGGGATAAATAATTGCGTTCTCAAATTGAGTAAACAAGAGTGAACCGAGTAGCATTGTCGCAATTGAAGTAACAGCGTAAGTTTCAAAAAGATCAGCGGCCATACCGGCGCAATCGCCGACATTATCTCCAACATTGTCCGCAATAACTCCGGGATTTCTCGGATCATCTTCTGGAATGCCTGCCTCAAGTTTACCAACAAGGTCAGCGCCAACATCAGCTGCTTTAGTAAATATACCTCCACCCAATCTTGCGAAGACTGAAATAAGAGAGGCACCAAAACCGAGTCCAACTAAAGCTGTAATATCTCGGGTGATTGCGTAAAAAACGGTAACACCAAGTAAGGCAAGTCCAACCACTAAAAGTCCGGTGACCGTTCCGCCCTTAAAGGCCAAAGAAAGTGCGTCGCTAAGTCCACCCCTTGCAGCTTCTGTTGTTCTAACGTTCGCCCTAACCGATACATTCATGCCTATATAACCCGCCAGGGCGGAGAAAATAGCTCCAACTAAAAACCCCAGAGCCATAACCCATCCCAATTTTGGTATAAGGCCGATGACAAAGAAAAGTACCATGGCAATAATGCCAATCGTTTTGTATTGTTTATTTAAATAAGCATTAGCGCCCTCCTCTATCGCCTTAGCAATTTCTCGCATACGCTCATTTCCAGGGCTCTTTTTTAATATTGACTTTGCTAGAAATAGACCATAAACAATGGCTATAACTGAACTAACAGTTGCAAACAATAAAAATTTATCCATATTTTTAAGTATATCTTACTCTTCTTTTTTTTCAATCACTTCTTCAGTTTCCGTAGAGACCACTTCTTTGCCGTCGCCCTTGATGTCTATCCTCCACCCAGTCAGCTTGGCCGCTAGGCGCACGTTTTGTCCACCCTTGCCGATAGCCAGCGATAATTGATCATTGGCTACTTCTACCGTGGCTTTGTGGTCCTTTTCATCCACTTCAATTGCAACGACTTTTGCCGGAGAAATGGCATTGGCAACAAAGATTTTCGGATCCGAAGACCAGGGAATAATATCGATTTTCTCGCCACCTAGCTCTCCGGTCACGGTGTTTACCCGCGTGCCTTTCTGCCCGACGCATGAGCCGACTGGGTCTATGTGCTCGTCGTTTGAAAATACCGCTATCTTGGAACGGGCGCCGGCTTCCCGGGCTACAGATTTTATCTCAACGATTCCATTTTGAATTTCCGGCGCTTCCACAGCAAAAAGCTTTTCTATGAATTTCGGATGCGTGCGGGAAAGGCGTAAATTAATGCCCCTTGGCGTGTCTTCCACGGAATAGAGATATGCTCGCACGCGAGCCCCTCTCTGGAAAGATTCCCCGGGAATTTGCTCTTCGGCGGACAGGATGCCTGTGGCGCGATTGAAATCAACATAGACATTTCCTCTTTCAACTTTCTGCACTATTCCCCCGATGATTTCTCCTTCTTTTGTCCCATATTCATCAATGATAGACGTGCGTTCAGCCTCGCGGATTTTCTGTATTATGACCTGCTTGGCGGTCTGGGCGGCGATGCGTCCGTAATCTTCTTTTGCCTCTAATGGGAAAATAACTTCATCATTTAATTCCACCCCTTTTTTTATTTTCTTTGCATCTTCCAGCATCAGGTGATGTTCCGGATTGAAGTGCACTCGTTCGTCTTCTATATCTTTTACAGAATATTCCCCGCCTGCATCAGCTATGCCGAAAGCATTGCGGGCAGGTTGCTCATTTTCCTTACCTTTATTTTTATCCCCATCTAAGATTGCGATAGTTTCATCAACCACGATTTTTACTTGGAAAAATTCCGTTTTGCCGGTCTCCAGGTCGAATTTAGCCCGGATAATTTGCCCTTTTTTGCCGTAATCCTTTTTATAAGCGGCCGCCATTGCTTGCTCTATAGCGTCTAATATTTTTTCTTTTGGAATTTTCCTTTCTTCTTCGAGCTGTTCCAGGGCTGACTTGAACGTCTTTAGGTCTAACATAATATATTTTCTTTAATTTTATAAACAAAAAGAGCCCCGCTAGCACAGGACTCATACGTAGTGTATAGTATCACAAGGTTTATGGAAACGCAATACTTGCGAAAAATTTGGGAAACAAATACCCATTCATTCTTAGTTCTGCTCGTTGTGTCGGGGTGTATTTTTTATTATGGCTATTTTACAAATCCTATGGTTAAAAATGGAATGATCACAGTTATTATAAATGACAAAGGATTTTCTCCAGAAAAAATTATTGTTCCTCAAGGTACAACAGTGAAGTGGGTTAATCAAGATGAGCGTCCACATTGGCCGGCTTCCAATTTCCATCCGACTCATAGTCTCTACCCGGAGCAGGGCGGCTGTATTGGAAGTCTGTTTGATGCTTGCCGGAGTCTTAAAGAGGGAGAATATTACTCTTTCAAATTTGACATTGCCGGTATTTGGCCAGTGCATGATCACCTTTCTCCGGGGATGATTATGGTGATAGAGGTTGTTGACCCCGTTAAAAGTGCTCGCGACGGAGTCGCGAGTTTAAAAGACCGCAGCGCGGCTACTTCTAACGGGGTAACTGCTGCTGAATTCCGCCAGCTTGATTATGGCAAACAAATGGAAATCATTAAATCCATGGCAACTAGTAATCCGAATAAAGCATGGGGTTATCTCAAGAATAGCTACATAGTTGACGGCCAGGTAGTCGGCAATGCCCATGAGTTTGCCCACATTGTCGGTAATCTTGCATTTGAAAAATTCAGCTTGGATGGGATAAAAGTTTGCGACGCAACATTTGCTTTTGGCTGTTTTCATGGAGTTACGGAAAAGATGCTTTTAAGTGAAGGCCTGGGGGTTATTAAGTCTATAGAAAATGGATGTTTAGAAATTTTCCCGCCGGATAAATCGCAGGATTATACCAGCTGTATTCACGGGACGGGCCATGGGGTGTATAGTTTTGAAGGAGGGGACATGAAGGAGGCTCTTATTGATTGTGATATTATCAGCGAACCCTACAGGCAGTATTGCTATGACGGGGTATTTATGGAACGTTCTTCCCAGCCGGATGCTAAAATATTTGACAATAAAAATCCATGGAAATTTTGTACCGATCTTCCCGAGCGTTATCATCGCAATTGCGCCAGATATCAGAGCCAGATTTTCTTAGGCGCATTTGGCTCGCTGGGTTCCGTCAAAGCAGTCGGCAAAAATTGCGCTCTCGGATCGTCAGTATTGCTGCGAGAAACATGCTATGAAAGTCTTGGTTATTATATAGCTCAGCAATCTCTTGGAAAAATGTCAGAAATTTTAGAAAGTTGTAAACAAATGCCCAATACCGACGGACAGTCAGAGGGGGGAGAGATATGCATGATGGGTGGAGCAATTGAAAGTGTTTTTCAGAAATATCTTGATTTTCGGGACACTTCCTATAGGCTATGTAATAGCTTAACCGAGCTAAGGCGAGTATTATGTTTTAACAATATAGAAAGGATGCTTAAATGAAAAATAAAATTTTACAACTGATCAAGATTTTTGCCATTGTGTTTTTGATATTTTTATTTTCAAATCTAAATTTTTTCTTTGGTTCGCGCCCGGCGTGGAAAGATAATCCAGGATTGATTATGGCCAGAAATATTCATGATTACTGCCTAAAGAACGCAAGTCTTTCTAAAGGCAAAGACAATTGTTATGCGGAGGAATTTAAAAAGCTCGGTGAGCAAAATGGGGACGTTTTTAGTTTTAAAGTTTTAGATAGTCTGCAGAGAATTGACCCAGATGCTATTGGTTGCCATTTGATTGCCCATGGTATTGGCACAGGTTCATATAAAAGAGAACCGGAAAATTGGCGCATCTTGGTACAGAACATAAACAGCAGCTGCAGTTATGGAGCTCCTCATGGAGTTTTGGAAAGTTATGTTCTTACTTTACCAGAGAAAAGCCTGAGCAAAGATGTAATTCCTACTATCTGCGGCGAGGCTCCACGGGCTGACTGCAACCATATCATCGGACATTTGCTTTTAGTCCAAACTGACGCTGACGTAAGTAAAGCCTTAAATTTATGCGAGGTATTTACCGACCCACGGCAGAATAATTTTTGCATATCAGGAGTATTTATGGAGTATCAAACTGCGCTTAATTTAGTCGCGCATGATTTGGTTCCAAAGTCTTGGCTCAATTGGCCACCCAGACTAGGAGAATTAGAAAAATTATGCCGTTCTTATAGCGGCAAGTATGCCGAAGGATGCTGGGAGGAGATAGTTCATGTAGCGTTGGTAAAGTTTAACAACGATGCAAAGACGATTTTTGATTTTTGTAGTACAGCCCAAGTTCCCAACGGAGCGAAAAGATGTAAAAGGCATTCAATCGGGATTATCGGCGCGTCGCGGAATTTTAATCTTGCCAGCTTGAAATCAATCTGCAGTCTTCCACAAAAGAATGACCCTAGTTTTGAAGAAGAGTGTTATACAGCGCTGGTTTCAAGCGCGCTTTCTACCATACCTTCCATTGTTCCCGAAGCAACTTCATTTTGCCAGAGTTTAGAAAAACAATTTCAGTCTTCTTGTCTTTCCATGGTTGACGCTATATCAGGTAAGGTTTATGTTAAAGGTTCCGGTAAAATTATAGCTCTTCAGGCTACGCAAGATAAGGATAAAATAGTGAAATTTTCTCCCGATGAATTTAAAATTTTATGGCCGAAAGCCTTATTTAAAATAGGCTCACAGAAAGACAATACTTTAAATAGCGAAATTGTGAGTATTAAAACTGTGCGAAACATAGATGAACAAGTTAAATTATATACAAAATTGATTGAAAGAGTGGGGCCAGAGCAGGCCCAAGAAGACCTTTTGCGTTCCGGATTACCTTTTGACGGGCAAACGCATCTTCTCAACCATACAGTGGGAGATTATTTATATTTAAAATACGGCGTAGCTGGGCTCTCACAATGTAAAGACTACTTTCTGTCTTCCTGTTACCATGGTTTTATCTTGCACGCGATAGCGGACGGTGGCATGAATAAAGTAGCTGAAGTTTTCGCTTCTTGTTATAAAGAAGGCTCGACCGTTTATATCCAATGCACTCACGCCATCGGCCACGGCTTTTTAGCGAATGCGGGTTATAAAAATTTAACGCAAGCCTTAAAAATTTGTGATGAAGCAATCAGTACCATACCGAACTTCCCGGCTTTTAATTGTTATGACGGAGTATTTATGGAAAATATTTGGGCAGTGCACGATGGCAAGCCTTCCCCAGACCGATGGATCAAGGAAGATGACATGGAGTACCCTTGTAATGACAAGCGGATAGATGCTAAATATCTATTTGGCTGTTGGTCTAACCAGCCTTCTTTGGTCTTTCAGCTCTCCGGAGGTGATATCAAAAAAGTAGCAGATGTTTGTAGTAAAATAAAAAATTCTGGCTATCAAGAAACATGTTTCAATGGTCTTGCCAGACAAATCCATCCATTGACCAGCGGGGAAGTTGGAAAAACATTTGAACTGTGTGGCTTGATGCCTAGTTTGAAGTGGAATAATTATTGTGTATTTGTTAATGCCACCTCCAGTTATTCAGTGGGGGACAGAACTACCCCATTTGCAATGTGTGCCAACATCAATGGAAATGAGAAACAGGATTGTTATAATCAACTGTTTTCCATTATGCGGAGTTATGCCAAGCCCGGGGAAGACATAAAAAAATTATGCTCAAAAGTTTTCGAAATAGAGTGGCGTAAAAAATGCGAGTTGAGCCAGATATCCGGCTAAAATTCTGGCGCCTTCGCCCTCGGAGACAAAGGACAGGGAACCCACGACGCTGAGAATTTCACCGGATATCTGGCTCTAAATTATAAAATTCTTGAAACATAATTTTTCGCAGGGTTTTGAGCGCGACGGCGCGAGAACTTCAGGATTTTTTAAGCTTCAAAAAATCCGTACCAAAGAGAAATTGATGTTTTTAGAATTTTGTTATTCCTCGGCTACTGGCACGATCTGCCACTTACCTCCACCCAAGCCGTTGCCATTTACGTCGCCGGGAATTTTGTCTCCTATGTAATAATACACCGGCTGTATGCCATAAGCATATTGGCGCGTTCCATCGCTCCTTTTAGCGGCGTTTAACTTTTTATCCAGAGGATTGGTCATAGTTGCAAAGTTTTGCGTAGTGTCCCACATAAATGGAGGCCAATTTTTTACACAATCCCCGGCACAAGTACTCTTGAGCCTTTCATCATCTTTAAATGCATAGAGTGTCATCCCTTCTGAGTCTGTCAGATATACTCCAAGTTTTTCACTTTTTACATAACCGACAACCTTACCAGCCACTAAATTAAGACCAGGCACCTCATCTTCGTCTATGGTCGCACTACCCCCATTTTGTACTCTCGGTGTTTTGTTTAAGAAAAATATTAATCCCCCAATTAACACTAAAACTATTACAAACGCACTAATTATATTTTTATTTTCCATACCTATATAATAACGCTTTTTTGATTTTTTGCAGACATAACACTGTGGATAACTCCCCTTGATTGACAAATAGGTTTTTTAAGAGTATAATGGCGATTGAGAAGGGGCGTTCTGTCCCTCGCTCATCGTCAATAGAAGAATTGGAGGTGACCCATGGGTCGCTACAGCTGGCTTTTCGTCGTCGTGCTGGCGACCGTGTTGGTCGCCGCTTGCAGTGAGCCTTACAAGCCCACTGCGCCGTCGTCGCCCTCTTCGTCTCTCACGTCAGGCGTTTGGTTTGCGCCTGGTACGTCGGAAATGGCGTCGGTGCACGATGTGGAACCGGAACCGGCACCCTTGCCGACCCCGGAACCGGAACCGGCACCCTTGCCGGCACCGGAGCCGACCGTCGTGCATCCTGGCACCGTCACGGACGTCGCTGGCAAGCCCATCGGGGGTGTCAAGGTGATGTTCCTTGACGGACTCAACGTTGGCAAGTTCACGTTTACGAATGCCGACGGTGACTATGTTGGCGCGTATGCGTTTACCGATGCGTTGGTCGGAAACGCGAACCTATCAGCCACGAAGGTTGGGTACGCAGAGCAGATCCTTGGCATCTACGTTGACGGCATCAACACGCTTGATTTCGTGCTGAGCGCTATGTCGACACAGTCCCCGAGGGCTGTGGACGACAACTACACCGTCCAGCTCGGCACGGTTCTGAATGTTCCGGCCCCTGGAGTCCTGGCGAACGACTCTATTCCGGCGGGAATGACGGTTACGGCATCATTCCCGCCACCGAGGCCACCAGGGACCTTGACCAACACTGGGGGTGGGGGGTTTACGTATAACCCCATCGTTGACCCTCAGAACCCGCCTGTCGTGCGGTTTCAATACCTGATCCAAACAGCGGCTGGAGCAATCAATGGAGCAACCGTGACGGTTAACTTCGTTGTTGATCCTACAAAGCCAACCATCAGCATCAGGGAGGTGCTGCCGGCGAGCCCTGCGGGGCCGCTGCCACGTGGGAACTTGAGCACGGTTCGAGTTCTTCTGCATTTCGAGCAAAACAACTGGGCCGGGACGGACAGGATGACCGCTTGGCTCTGCGGGGCTGATGATCGTCCGAGTATGATCATCCGGACCAGTTGTCAGGCGAACAGCGTGAGCAGGCAGTCGCCGGACTTGTACCTCAACCCCACGCTGGGGCTCCGGGGCCCGTCTGACTGCGGAATCGTCAAGGTCACGCGGCTCGTGGCGTTCCTCACGCCGACGAACGAGACGCCACATGTGCCCTCGCCTACGGATCCTTACAAGTCTGAGGTGGGGATCACTATGTGGGCTCGCGCTGAGCGAGCCGTCGACTGGACCTATCAGCCGTGCAATTAGGCTGACAGGTAGTTAGACGGGAGAAAACAAGGGCCGGGGCGCGAGCGCCCCGGCCCGAGGAGGCAATGTGAATATCAAAGATAATATCAAAACGTCGTTAAGACCCTTAGGGAGCACTGGCGGCTTTTTAATTTCAATAAAGTATTGTACTATCAATTTGTGAGTAATAAACTTAAAAATATCGTTTCTAATCAAAAGGACTTATTTTTGTTTTTCGGGATAATCCTAATTTTGGGCATTTTTTTGTTTCAAGATAGTCCAAAAAATAAATTTACTGTGCGTAACAGTTATCCTGAACTTTCATTTTTACAAGGCAAGAATTTTAATTTTGCCGAAAACTCAAAGTTTTTTGCGAAGTTGGCTCAAGACCAAGGCGGAGAGTATGCTTATAAGGCATTAGCATATGCGACAACGCGTTCCATTTTCCCTGCAAATATTGACACTCATTTATTAGGCCATGTGGTTGGGGATGAATTATTTAAACAAAAAGGTCTTTTCGGTATGCAATTTTGCACTGATGACCTGCGCAATGCCTGCTCTCATTCTATTGTGGTTGGCGGGCTTCTGGCTGAAGGGATAGACGCGATAAATAAAATGGTGGGAGTTTGTAAGGGAGCACCCGGTGGTAAAGGAGCGTATCGTATGTGTGTGCATGGCTTGGGCCATGGTGTTTTGGCTTTTACCGACTACGATATGCGTAAAGCCGTTGATCTTTGCAAGCCTATCGCTACCACTTCGGAATATTCTAATATGGAGTTCGTGGAGTGCATCGGTGGTATTACTATGGAGATGATGGCTGGGGTGAATGATAAGCAGGCTTGGGAAAAACAAAAAGTTAACTATTTCAAATCTAATGACCCATTAGCCCCCTGCAATTTAGGTTTTATCCCGGAAAAAGCGGTCCATATCTGTTACACTTTTTTAACACCCCATTTATTTGAAAGCGCCGGGATAAATCCAGGAGCGCCCCCCCTTCCTATGCATCTTAAAAAAGCTTTTACTTTTTGTGAAAAAATTCCTGAAAATGAAGGTCGCAATCGGGAATCCTGCTTTGGTGGTTTTGGCAAGGAATTCGTGGTGCTGGCAAATGAACGCAATGTGCAGAGCGTGGAGAATATGGATAGTGGAAAATTGGCTAAAATTGACGAGTGGTGTAATCTGGCTATAGATGAGGGTATAAAGCCGTGCCTTTATTCAGCGCTCCAGTCTTTATTTTGGGGCGGGGAAAATAAAAGGGATGTGGCTATTAGATTTTGCTCTATTATGGAGGATAAACAAAAACAAACTTTCTGTTTTGAGAATTTAATTGGGGCAGTGTCTTATTATATTGTTGATGCTAAATATCGCGCGGAATTTTGTTCAGAAATCCCGGAAGGCTATCGCACAGAATGTAAATCAAAACTGGAGTTGAAAGAGCCGGCAAGATTAATTTCAAATAAAGTGTTTTTTGACTTTAATAAAATTAGAGTGACTGAAAATGAGAAATATCAAAGATACGCCGATCAGATTTTAAAATTGTGTGGTGATAAAAATTACCGACCCGCTTGTTATGATGAAGAAATCCCTAAATTGATGGATTCTATCTCAATGGAAGATGCGTTTAAAGTTACCAAATTGGTGCAAAAGCAGGATTCGGAATATCTTTATTGCCATGTTTTAGCCCATAACTTAAGTGCCCAGGAAGTGGCTAAAAATCCCGATAATTGGAAAGATGTGGTGATTAGGTGTCCTTCAGGCACGTGTTCAAACGGCTGTATTCACGGTGGATTCCAAGAACGTTTTCGGGCTGAATCATTTTCAGCAGAGCAGATTGAGGTCCTAGTTCCAGATTTAAAAATATTATGCGAACCAAGAGGCTTATGGAAGCCGACAGGGCTTGAACAAGGGTCTTGCTATCACGCTTTAGGGCATTTGACTATGTATTTAACCGCGGCCGATATTGATACATCGCTCAAGCTTTGTGATAGAGTGGCTCTACCGTTTTTACAGCTTTGTTATGATGGGGCTTTTATGCAGATTTCCCAGCCACTAGAACCTGAGGATTTTGCTTTGATTGCCGGAAAAGAAGTGAAAAAAGAAAAATTGAAAGATTTTTGTTCAAATTTCAAAGGGAAACAGAAAAGTTCCTGCTGGAGCGAGGGCTG
>Ga0155766_105_pt1 | contig 30790 bp, 23 predicted proteins | sample RifCSPlowO2_01_FD_107420 | JGI IMG/M metagenome (GOLD analysis project Ga0155766, IMG submission 107420) | Candidatus Nomurabacteria bacterium RIFCSPLOWO2_01_FULL_41_12
TTCCACTTTACTAAACTAAAGTGGATTGTTTCCTGTTTTTGAAAAATTGAACAATAAAATATATAATTGAAATAATAGAATATAAACCAGCAAAAAATAATGTTAAATCTTTCCCGTCAAAACTTATGATAGCACCATTGCCATCACCAGTTGCGTATGCAATCAAAATAGATATAAGTACATAAATTCCGCTAACTAACATCCACTTCTTATATTTTTTTTGATCTATAGACAAAGCAAATATACTGACTACAAAAAGGGCAACACACCAATAAAACAAATACCCAATAAACTGGGCTATATTGTAATCAAAAGATTCTTTTGTATAAGATGAATATCCTAAAAATACCCCCACCGACAAAACTAGCAACAATAAAGTTATGATTTTTTTCATATTAATTTATATTATCTAATAATTTATTCAACATATCAAGTAAAAGTTGCGCATCGGTTTTTGACAGCTTTTTGGGCTTTGGTTTTTTGGGGTCAGACTTTGCTAATTTCTTTTCTAGGAATTTTTTAAACTTTTCTGCTTTAAGTTCCGCCTTGTCTATTTTCCCCTTCTGTATCGCTTTTATTATACCATCAATACGCTTGTCAAAGGCTTTTATTTGTCCTTTGTTTAAATCAAGAGAATCAATAGTTGCTTTCATGATCTGCAGGTATGTAATGGGGTCAAAATCAGCATTAGGAGTAAGAGTAAAATCAGTTATTCCGTCTCCAGTAACATCAAGTGCAAGCTGTGGTAATCCGGTACCTGAATTTAATGTAATTTCCGCTTGAGTTTGCGTTGTTACGGGAATATCTACAAAGGATGATATATTTGAAGTTCCGTCTGGAAAAACCTTTTCTGATTCATATGTAAATGTTCCAACATCTGTACCTTGAAGTTTAACTTTTGACATTTGGTCTTCCAGAAGATTGATGTATTTTCCTTCTCCAAACTCAAGATATGAACTATTTAATATATTTTCTTCCGTATAACAAAATTCATTATCTAATGGACAAATTTTACCTGTGTGGTTACCGTCTACGTCGTAAGCATCTAATGTAACTGGGGAATGAATAGATAATCTTAAACGATTTGAATCATCTATCGGTTCTGTATTTTTTAAAATGGTGTCTAAAACAATCTCTTCTCCATTTATAATTGATTTGACAAGATTATTTAACCGATCAACTTCTAGTATATCTTTATGTTCTCTATTTAATCTTGTAATGGTATTGTAATTTTTGAAATCCACCCAATACTTCTCCGCATTTCCTAAAAAACTCATATAATGCGCACTCGGGGCGATAACTGTTTTGTCCCCATTTGACGTGAATCGAGGTCTTTCGTCCAACGTAAATGTACAGTTTAGTGATGTAGAACTTTCACATACTGGATAATATTCAAAGCTAGCAATAGTGTCCAGCCCCCATCCGGCAACTTCTATGACTCGTAAGTCAGTCGGGGGTACCCAGTTATCAATATTGTTATGTAAATTTTCTGCGTTGGAAAACAAATTTTGCGACAAATTTATAGGCAAATTTGTTTGGTTTATTGCCGGGTCTGTTCTACCCTCTCCGCCAAAGAGAAAACTTTTATATTCGTCATAAGAATCAACGGCACTGCCAAAAGCTTGAACGAGTTTTGTTGTTGCATTGGAGGGGATAGCAAAATCAATAAATGCAACAGGTGAAACGTTAACTCTATCTATGTATGCCCTGCTCGGCAAAAGCCCAAAAGCGCCGAGCATATTGCGCCCCAATTCCCGAGCATGAGTATTGTCCATCAGCCAGCCGCCTAAAATCTGCTGATTATATCCGTGTAGTATCGCTGGCACAGCGCTGGCTGTGCCTATCTCCGGCACAGCGACTAAAATAAGCACATCAACACTATCAATTAAATTATTTCTCCCGGCAACTTTGTCATCCTGCAGCTTTTTTAATAGAGCTTTTGATAAAAGTCCGCCATTGCTGTGAGCAATAATTGTCACTTTGCCGTTCTTTGATGCTGAACCAGTCAACGATTGCAAAGTACCAACTAGTGATACTGTATCATTCTGATATTTTGTTCCATTGTTTACAATATCTGCAACATCTTTCCGCCAATCATAAGCATAGGATTTCCACTCATTAATTTTTTCACTGGAAACCAAGTCATCCATCATATCGGAAAAACTTTTATAGATATTCTGCCCTGCCGGACCTGTCGGAAATGGTGTATTCGTTTCTTTTATAATATCTCTAGCATAAATATCTGCATTTTTACTAGTCCCATCAGGATTTAAATACAAAGCTTCCACATCATTATTACTATTGGGCTCCCAAAGCTGGTCTTCGGTGCCGTCCAGTCTTTGCTCATATAATCGGCTTGCCTCCAGCCCCGGCAGGAAAAGAACATTGGAAAAACAGTCAGTTACACACCCAACTGGCGGAGGCGGAATAAGCCCGCCGAGATAATCAAAGGAAATATAAAAAACCGTCCCAGTACCATCATTCTTTTGAAGATTATAAGCAAAGGTATGAGGAATAGCCCAATCAACAGGATATTGACTATTCCCAAAATGGTTTATATACCCGTCTATATGAGTAAAATAATATGGGAAGTCAGTAGCAGTGATAAAAGGATTACCACTTGGACAAAGAAAAGTTGTAGTTCCACTAAAAGAATCATTTCTAACGGTAATACCGTCTATATTCCACCAGGGCTCCCAATTAGGAAGATCGCTAGCTGGTATACCAGTAGGGCAGGTATAACCGAAGCTGTTGTTATTAGTAAAAAAACCTGAAGGAATGTTGGTTTGAAAGTTAGAAAAATCAGTCATAACACCTATAGCAAAAGTTTTTGGAGTAAAAGAAAAAACAACAAAAAAAATAGAGAGGACAAACAAAAGGCGCAAATGTTTAGTTTTGGACATTAACCCAAGTATATAACTTCACTTAAAATATTCAAATAATGTGTGGATAATGATTTTTAATAAACCTTTACGCCTACTTTTTCCCGCACTTCATCCATTTTTTTGGAAGCGACTTTTTTGGCTCTTTCGCCGCCTTCTTTTAAGATTTTGAGTGCCTTTGGAATATCTTTTTCAAATTCTTTTCTTTTTTCGCGAAGCGGAGCGATAAATTTCTCCAAATCCTCAATCAAGAGCTCTTTCAGTTCTTTATACTTACCCGCTTTGCTCTCATAAATAGGCAAAAGCTCCGAGGCAGGGCGGAGCAGATTGTGTATCGCGTAGACATTTTTAGGAATTCCTTCTCCGGAGTCTGTGATAATGCTCATCACGCACTTTTTTATTTCTTCATATGGGGCGAACAAGGGAATGGTATTGTTGTAACTCTTAGACATTTTGCGTCCATCGGTTCCTGGGATAACCGGAATTTCCGCAATTTTAGAAATAGGCAATGAAAATGTTTCCCCAAACGTGTTATTAAACTTTAGAGCTGTATCGCGCGCAATTTCTACATGTTGTTCTTGGTCTCTACCTGTCGGCACAAGATTGGTATCGTAAAGTAAAATATCTGCCGCCATCAGCATCGGATAATTAAATAAACCAGCATTTACCTCTTTACCTTTAGCTTTAGCATCTTTGTAGGCATGGGCCCGTTCAAGGTACGGCATTGTCGTAATAGTTTCAAAAATCCATGCAAGCTCGGTGTGTTCTGGTACATCCGACTGTTTAAATATAATAGATTTTTCAGGGTTAAGGCCGATTGCCAGGTAATCAATTACTATTTCAATGATGTTGTTTTTTAATGTTTGTTTGTCCCTAAATGAATTTAACGCATGGTAATCGGCAATAAAAAAATAAGAAGTATATTCATCTTGATAATCAACGATTCTCTTCATCAATCCGAAATAGTTCCCAATATGGGGTTTACCGGAAGGCTGAATGCCGGACAATAATACCTTTTTGGGCATGCTTATATATTATCATAGTTCTCCACATTTTAATAACATTTTACGCACTTTTTGATTTTGACAATTTTTTCATTATGCTAGAATGGCTCTATGGTCCGACCAGAGTCGGACTCCGACAAAGGTCGGAGCAAAAACAACATGCAAAAAAACATTAAAAACAATAGGCAAAACCTCCGCATCCCCCCGCAAAGCATTGAGTCGGAAATGGCCGTCCTGGGCTCCATCATGCTTCGCAAAGACGCGATGCATGAAGTGGAAGATATGGTAAATCCGGAATCTTTTTATGTGGAGAAACATAAGAAAATTTTTCAGGCGATGTTGGACCTGTCTTTAAAAAATGAACCGATAGACATGCTCTCACTCTCTACCAAGCTGGCAGAGAAAAAAACTCTTGAGCAGGTCGGAGGCAACGCTTATCTAGCGGAGATAGTAAATGTCGTCCCGTCCTCTACCAACGTCAAGCACTACGCCGATATTGTGCAAAAAAAATATGTCTTGCGAAGTTTAATTGAAGCGGCAGACTATGTATCAGAGCTCGCTTTTGAAGAAGGCGACGACCATATGGAGGACATTTTGGACATGGCGGAAAAAAAAGTATTTAGTGTCGTCTCCTCGCCGAAGAATCAAAAATATGTGCATTTGAAAGATGCTCTGCCGGAAGCTTACGAGCGCTTGGAAAAACTTCATGAAAATAAAGGAATGCTGCGCGGACTTCCGACCGGTTTCCGGGATTTGGATACCATTCTCTCCGGCTTGCAAAAGGCCGACCTGGTAATACTCGCGGCTAGACCTTCCATGGGTAAGACGACGCTGGCGCTTGATATCGCCCGCATGACATCAGTAGTGCATGAGAAATCAGTGGTGATATTTTCTCTGGAAATGTCTTCACAACAGCTGGTGGACAGGATGCTCTCGGCCGAGAGCCGAGTCAATGCTTGGAATTTGCGCACGGGGCGTTTGTCCTCCGACCGCGAGTTCTCCCAGCTTCGGGATTCGCTGGATAAATTAGCCAAAGCGCAGATTTATATTGATGACCAGCCGGGAAATTCCATTGTTCGGATGAAAGCTCTCTCCCGCAGGCTCAAAGCGGAAAAGGGGCTTGACCTCATCGTCGTGGACTATTTACAACTTATGACAACTTCTAAAAATTACGATTCAATGGTAAATCAAGTAACGGAAATTTCAAGATCGCTGAAGAGTCTGGCAAAAGAACTGAATGTCCCGGTTCTGGCCCTTTCTCAGCTTTCCCGCGCGGTAGAGTCAAGAGGCGGCAAGCCAAGGCTTTCGGATTTGCGCGATTCGGGGTCTATAGAGCAAGACGCGGATGTGGTGATGTTCATTCATCGGGAAGATAAAGGAAAAGATGAATCGGAAAAGACAAACATTGCTGAAATTTTGATTGAAAAGCACCGCAATGGACCGGTGGGAAAAATTGAGCTCTATTTTGATGAAAAAACCACGACCTTCTTAAACCTTGAAAAAAGCAATATCAGCGAATTCGCTCCGTCAAAAGTAAAAGGAGACTTGGATGAATTTTAAAACACAAAGGCATGGATATTATAGATAAGTTAGCTGAAATTTTTAAAGAATTTCCCGGTATTGGAGAGAGGCAAGCCAGACGCTTTGTTTACTTTTTGATGTCTAGAAATGGAAGCTATGCTGATAATTTATCTGGCCTTATTTTAGATTTAAAAAAAGAAACAGCGCAATGTAAAGAATGTTTTAGATTTTTTATTGTAAATAAAGGAAAAGAAAAAATTTGCGACTTGTGCGCAAGCACGAATATAGACTCCTCTACCTTGATGGTCATTGAGAAAGACTCTGATTTAGAAAGCGTAAAAAAGAGCAGAGTTTATAACGGCAAATATTTTATTTTGGGCGGGCTTGTGCCTATTGTGGAAAAAAATACCAAAAACAAAGTCCGGATTGAAGAGTTAAAAGAAAAAATCTCAAACAATAAAGAATTGAAAGAAGTAATACTGGCTTTCTCTTTGAGCCCGCAGGGCGACCATACTGATTCATATGTACGAACGCAAATTAAAGATATTGCCAATAAAAACGATAAGCAACAAAATATCAAAATCTCTTCCCTGGGTAAGGGCCTCTCCACCGGCACCGAATTGGAATATTCCGACAACGACACTCTCAAAAATGCATTAAAAAATAGGCAGTAAAAAAACTTTTTGAAATAAATTTTTAAGGGGTTTGGCGAGCGACGGCGAGCCAATTTCAGGATTTTTTAAGCTTCAAAAAATCCGTACCGGCTAAAATTTCGATTTCAAAAAGTTTAAGCTATTGAGAGTATTTTTACTTTGAAAAACGGCTGGCGGTGGCCGGCTCGGCGCAGGTAGCGAGACTTTTGCTTATATTTTATTACGAGAATTTTTCTGGCACGGCCGATTTCTACAATTTCAGCGTCCACTTTCGCCCCCTTGATATAAGGCGTGCCGATGGTAGTGTTTTTGCCATCATCCACGAGCAAGACTTTATCAAAAAAAAGTTTGTCTCCCTTTTTATATTCCCCTTTTATTTTCTCAACAGAAACAAGACCCCCTTCGGAGACTTTATATTGCTTCCCACCTGTGAATATAACCGCAAATTCTTCTTTGTCCGCCTTATTCATATGGAGCTTATATTATATGATATTTCCCAAAAAGGCAAGCATTTGATATACTATCATTATGCAAACAAAAGTTATTGAAAAGTATTTTTTCTTCGGCCTCTTGCTCGCCACTCTCCTTTTCACTTTCCTGATTTTCCGACCTTTTTGGGTGGTGCTGGTGCTTGGAGTTTCTTTTTCCATTGTGCTCTATCCGATATATGAATGGTTGAACAAAATGCGTTTGCCTAATTGGCTCTCCGCATTTTTTACCGTGTGCCTGTTTATTGTCGTAGTTTGCGGCCCGCTTTTAGGCATCGGCGCGGTAGTTTTTAATCAGAGCCAGGACGTTTATCGCCAGGTGATATACAATGGTAATGCTGAACCGTTCTTGAATTTGATAGAAGATAAAGTGAATAAAGTTTTGCCTGAAGTGATGGCTTTTGATATCAATGAAAAAACAGCAGATTTTATTTCTTATGTATCCCGCAATATAGCAAACATCTTCAGCACTACAGTTTCCGCTTTCTTTTCGTTCATATTGATGCTTTTGATTATTTTTTATTTTTTGAAAGACGGCATAAAATGGAAAAAGGCCATGATGGTATTAAGTCCCCTCGGAGACAAAGATGATGAAAAAATAATCGCTAGGCTGGCATTTTCTGTAAACGCCGTCATCAAAGGGTATCTCTTGATAGCCCTCGTCCAGGGAATACTCATGGGGTTCGGACTTTGGCTCTTTAATATCCCAAATCCGGCACTTTGGGGCGTAGTGGCCGCCGTATGTTCTCTACTCCCGACGTTCGGTACTGCCCTCATTTCTGTTCCCGCTATTGTCTTCCTCTTTCTTACGGGAGACACTACATCTGCCGTAGGCCTTTTAATCTGGGCAGTCGTGGCGGTAGGAATGATTGACAATTTCTTAAGCCCGCTTATCGTCGGCAAAAAAATAAACATACCTTCTCTTTTGATTTTGTTTGCGGTGCTTGGCGGAATCTCGCTTTTGGGTCCAGTCGGCATATTGGTAGGACCGCTCACAGTGAGCCTGCTCTATACCCTCATCTCAATTTACAGAAATGAATTCAAACAAACCATATGACCAGCAGGAAACATGTGAGCAAAATACATTTATATAATACTTTGACGCGCAAAAAAGAAGACTTCTCCCCTATTAGTACAAACGAAGTCCGGATGTACACCTGCGGACCGACGGTCTACAACTATCCCCATATTGGAAATTACCGCGCTTATATTTTTGCCGATGTCTTAAAAAGAGTCTTGGTGTACAATAATTTCAAAGTTGACCACATAATGAACTTGACGGATGTGGACGACAAGACCATCCGTGAAAGCCAAAAAGAAAAAAAGGGGTTGAAAGAATTCACGGAATTTTATACGCAGGAATTTTTAAAAGATGTCAAAGCACTCCATATCTTAAACCCGACCAAATTTACCAAAGCTACCGACTATATAGATAAAATGGTAGAAATTATAAAAAAGCTCCTCTCTAATGGCTTGGCATACAAAAGCGAGGACGGCAGTGTATACTTCAGCATTAAAAAATTTAAAAATTACGGAAAACTGGCGCAAATTGAACTAGAAAACCAAAAAGAAAACGCTTCCGGCAGAATTCAAACTGACGAATACGATAAAGACAACGTGCAAGATTTCGCTCTTTGGAAAGCCTGGGATGAAAAAGATGGAGATGTTTTCTGGAAAACGGATTTAGGCAAAGGGCGCCCCGGCTGGCACATAGAATGCTCAGCGATGAGCATGGCGAATTTAGGAGAAGAAATAGATATACACACCGGCGGAGTGGATAATATTTTCCCCCATCATGAAAATGAGATAGCGCAGTCGGAAGGCGCAACGGGAAAACAATTTGTACGGTATTGGATGCACAATGAATGGGTCCTGGTAGACCAAAAAAAGATGGCGAAGTCTTTTAATAATTTTTACACTTTGCGGGATTTGATAGATAAAGGTATTGACCCTCTGGCGTATCGATTTTGGCTCCTGATGGCCAATTACCGCACTAGAGTAAACTTCGTGTGGGAAGCCATAGAAGCCGCGCAAACAGCTCTAAAACGCTTATATAGCCTGTTTTTAGGGCTGGGCGGGCAAACTGGAAGCGTACACCAAGAATATCAAAATAAATTCACAGAATACCTAAATGATGATTTGAATACTCCTCGCGCCCTGTCGCTCCTTTGGGATGTAATAAAAGATGAAAATATGTCGGATGCTGATAAAAAAGCCACTATTTTAGATTTTGATAAAGTTTTTGGGCTTGGATTTGCGGAATTAAAAGCAGAAAGTATTCCTGAAAATATTAAACTGTTAGTTGAAGAGCGAGAACAAGCGCGACTTGATAAAGATTTCAAAAAATCAGACAAGTTGCGAGAAAAAATAAACTCTCTTGGATATGAAATAAAAGATACTCCGGAAGGGCAAAAAGTTGCTAAACTGTAGTTTTTGTTTGAAAAATCTTTTTGCGATAAATACAAAATATTATAATTATGTTTATAACTATAATATAAATACTAAAAGAATATATAGAAAAAATCCAATTTTTTATAATAAATAAACCTAAAATATTGTTAAATATCCCCGGCAAATAACCGACAGCCAATTCTGTCTCTGGAAACTTCCAAGACTTGATAATAGTCGGTACAGCAGCTAGACCATCACTCAATATGGCAAAAAGAATTGAGACTCCTAAATTATGAGTAAGTATATAAAATACTAAGGCAAGCACCGAAAGTATTCCACAAAATACATCTAACCGAGTTATTTTCCAAAAAACATTTTTTCTAAAGAGAGAAACAATAATCATCACCAGAGGACCAAAACCAACTAAAAATACGGGTAACACAGAAAGTCCAGCTCCTGCCTTCAACTGAAAAAATACTCCCAAAAAAGGACCTAGCATCCAAAGAAACCATGAAACCAAATTGGGTCTGACTTGCCCATAAAATATACCTCTGAAATAAAAGGAGTATCCCACTAAGGTGGTGAAAAGAGAAATATAAATAATATTTTCCGGAAGCATGTTATATCCCCTCTTTTTTTAGTTCTTCTATGAGTTCGCGGGATTTGCGGGATAATTTCCCGGGAAGTTTTATATTGAGCTTAATAAGCAAGTCTCCCCTTTTGCTTTTTGACACGGGCACGCCTTTGCCCCGCACGCGGAGAACTTCATTTATGCTGACACCTTCCGGAATTGTAACTTTAATTTCCCCATCCAGAGTTTGTATGGGATATTCTGTCCCCAAAAGCGCATCGGAGAGTTTCAAATTCAAATTCATTACTAAGTCATGGCCGTCTCGCTTGAAGACTGGATGCGGTACTACATTTATTTTTATATAAAGGTCGCCAGTAACACCTTTTGACACTGCTTCACCCATGCCTGTCATCCGAATCATCTCCCCATCGCGTATGCCAGCGGGAATAACGATGGAAACTTCTTCTTCCCGACGTAATACTCCTTTGCCTTTGCATTTATCGCAAACCTCTTTCGGCACCTCGCCTGCTCCGAAGCACACTTCACAGACTTTTGTGCTGGAAATAGTGCCGAGAAATGACCTTTTGGTTTCGTGGATTTTACCTTGGCCATTGCAGTGCTTGCAAGTTTCCATTTTTGAGCCTGTTTTCGCGCCGGAGCCGTTGCAAGTAAGACAGCTGGAAGTTTTAGTAATTAAAATTTTTCTATTGATGCCAAAAATAGAGTCGGAAAAAGAAATCTGGACTTCGGTTGAAATATCCCGTCCACGCCTGGCTTGAGCTCTGCCTCCCCCGCCTCCGGTGAAGAAATCGCTAAAAATATCATTCAGGTTTCCGAAGTCAAAATCTGCATTGCCATTCTGAAAGCCACCAAAATCAAAGCCTTCAAATCCACTCTGTTGGCCCTGTCTGTAGCCCTGCCCCATATTTTCAAAACTGGAGCCATATTGGTCATACTTTGAGCGCTTGCCGTCATCGGAGAGAATCTGGTAGGCTTCGTTTACCTCTTTGAATTTCGTTTCATTACCGCCTTTTTTATCGGGATGATATTTGTGCGCCAGCTTATAAAAAGCTTTCTTAATTTCCTCTTTGGAGGAAGTTTTATTGACACCTAGTATGTTGTAATAATCTTTAGCCATAATTTTTATAATAGCCTGCCCCGTATGAAGCTCTGCTTTCGTTCGGGGTCTTTTGACATATTTTTATTTATATCATAGGTTCAGCTTCTTGTGAAGCTTTCGATTTCTTATTTTCTCCCCCCGCCTCGCCAGAGCTTTCAGCGTCGGCGGGTTCGCCCGTTTCTTTTGCTTTTCTTTTAGCTTTACTCTCAATAATAGCTTTTTCTTCGGCGCTCCTAATGATGGTAGCTTCTTCTTCGGCAATGAGTTTGGCTGCAGCGTCTTTCGGTATTGAATATTTTCTGCGGGATGCATTAATAATCTCTTCTTTATAAGAAGGATGAGTGGCAGGCAGAACCTTTAAAGTTTCGGCTGAAAATGGGTCATAGGATTCTCCGTCAATCGTCATTTTGATATAAATTTCTCCTACCGCAAGATTGATCATGTCTTTGACGTCAAAAAGGGGTGCGAATTCCGGCTTCATTTTAACCGCGTCTTCCCCACCCACGCGGAAAGTAATGACACTTCCGCAATTACCAAGCACTGCTTGATGAACGCGAGTAATAATCTGGCCGACATATTGATGCGCAACAGTTAAATTTAAAGCGTATTTTCTAGCTTCGGATAAAATGTTTTCAAAAGTCTGCGTCACGACATTTTGAAACTCATCCACATACAGATAAAAGTCCACACGGTCACGCTCGGGGATAGCCGCACGTTCCATTCCTGCCTGCTTTATTTTGGTTAAAAATATAGAGCCTAAAAAAGATGAGTTTTCTTCACCGAGACGTCCTTTAGAGATATTGATAAGAATTATTTTTTGCTCATTCATCAGCGAGCTAATATCTATTTTGTTTTCCTTTTGACCGAAAATATTTCGAAGTAACGGATCTGATAGAAATTGCCCAAGTTTATTGACCAATGGAATAATAGCGTCGGTATCGAATTTCTCCGACCAATCGGCAAATTCTATGGCGAAGAATCTTTTGACCATGTCATCCGTAATATATTCCACTACTTTTTGCCTATAGTTACGGTCAGTCAGCATTGAAATCATTCCGCGCATGGTGGCATGGGGATAATCAAGCAATGCGAGACAGGTAAAACGAAAAACGTGCTCGAGGCGGGGCGTCCAATTGGCCCCGAATTGTTTTTGAAAAACCTCAATCAGCCCTTGAGTTAATTGAAATTTAAAGAAAGGATCAACGTTCGCGAGCGGATTAAAAGACGCCGGAAAATTAATGTCCGTAGGGTCAATAATACATACATCTTCTATTCTTTCTTTTGGAATGTAGTCCAATATGGCTTCTATCACATCACCGTGAGGGTCAATAAGACATACACCATGATTATATGTAATATCTTGACGCATGAGAAGTTCAAGTAGTTTTGTCTTGCCGACGCCGGACTTCCCGATAATATACAAATGCCGGCGCCTGTCCACGCGCTTGATGCCGAAAATAAATTTCTTCTCTTCCAATGCGGCCACATAGTTCGTGCGCCCAATGAAAGACACGTCCTCCGGCTTGACCTTGCCGAAAACAGGCAATTCCGGCGGAGGCGGACCATATTTTATTATTTGCACTCGATTCGGTTTCGGCATATATATTGTTATTTTACTACAAATTTACTGATTTTTCAACACTTTAATACACCTCTTGCTGATAGCACTTTTCGCAATAAATGATCTCCGGTCTTTCGGGGGTATAAGAAGTTTCAAATTCTACTTCACACTTCCCTTCTCCGTGAAAATGATTTTCTTTGTCGCACATACACCCTCGATGCCAGAGCTTCATTGGATTTCTCTTTTTTAAACGCTCAAAATGCCTGCAATTCGGACAGAGACGCGGTAATGCCACATTTATTTTTTTATAAAATTGTAGTTCATCTGACCGTATTTTAAATGCTTCCGTGCATTGTTGATTACATTCCCCTTTGTGCATACATTCAAGAATTTTATCTATAATGGATTCATCAGTATCTTTAACATGATCAGGCAAATCTTCTATTTTAATTTCTATTTTATAATCTCTTTCCTTTGGTTCTTTCCATTTTAAATCATACTCTGTAACTAATTTTTTATCTAAGGGATAATATTCTTGTACTATTGTTTCATTATAGGCAAAAGGTGACAGTTCCATTGGAAAAAATTCTCCATATTTATAAACTCGTCCCTTTTTATCAATATATGGCATGTCATTCATATGCTTAATAATTTTCGGCACCAACTCTTCGTATTCTTCTTTGGAATACTGTTTATTAAGAATACAATACTGCCTAGAACGACAGCTGATGCAACCAAATAGATGCTTGGAGCTGTGGCACATATATGTGTAAATATTGTCCATCCCTCGGTGGTTCCAAACACCAAAGAAGTTACGCGCGGCATCGAGGCCAAAGTCTACACCTTCGTACAAAAGCTCTGCATTATACCCTATGCCGTAGCCATCGTAACTTGTTTTAATGGTAATGGTGTGAACAAGATATTTAGAATCTTCCACGTCGCCGTAAACGTCAAAAATACACTTGCTATTCTTAGAATGCATGATATTGTCGCCAGTTACATTGACCGACTTGTATACAAAAGCATAGCGGCGGAATTGTTTGGATAGAAATTCTGCATATTTTTTTTTAAAAGCTTCTAGATTTTTATAACTACCGAAGTCGTATTGCCGTAATTTTTTTTCATATTCCTCCTTACTATATTGCTCATTAAAAATACAGTAAGTTTTGTGTCGGAGATTTACACAGCCCAGGCAATGCTTGAGACCCAAGCATGAGGTAAGAAACATGGAATCGAGGCACTCATCCGAATCATAACTAAAATGTGTATTATATAGGCTACCGCACAAAGTGTCCTCGTAGCAATTCTGCGACTTCATTAAAGTATAAACATCATAAGAGTCTTTAGTGTTCAGCGCGCCCTGTGCATAAGCAACATTTTCGTTCTCAAGTGAAGCATAAACCAAGTAACAATTTTTACAATCGTAATTGTTATTGCCATATTCACTGCGAACGCAGTTGGTGTTGCACATCGCGCAAAGCGGGACGCTTTCTAAAAGCTCACGCCACTGTTCGAAAAATGGCCTCGAAAAATCATATGCTCTGCCGTAAGCAAGAGGGTCCCAGCGATCACTCCACCAATCGTCCTGGCCGTAAACTTTAAGCCCCGTCTCAGGTGAGAACATAGAAATTATTTTGTTGCCAGAGAGACCACAAGTATTGTGATAAAGCGTACGTTCATTGCGCCAAATTAAACGCCTAATTGCACGGCATCCCGGACAAAAAGTCGGTGGAGGGACTTTAATCTTTTCATAAAAATTAAAATCCTCCGACTCTATAATGAAGTCTTTTTTGCAATTCTGGCAATTTTTGGTTTCACTTTTCTTTTCCATTTCCTTTTCTTATTACTTTAATCCACTAAAGTACTTTAGTTGGCTAAAGTAGCTAAGTTGATTTAATATTTTGGTCTTTTTGTTGGTTCATACGGTAGAATACTGAACCTCTATCATTCATTAATTTATCATAACTTCCATCTTCCGCCACCCGTCCCCCTTCCATTACAGCAATATTGTCGGTATATTTCAAAGTGCCTAGCCGGTGCGCAATGATTAAAAAGGTTTTTTCTCTACCATAATCTCCTAAAAGCTTCCCCATTATTTTTCCTTCCGTTTCCGAATCAAGAGATGATGTAGCTTCATCCAATATCACAATCGGCGCATTTTTGTAAATAGCGCGGGCAATGCCGAGGCGCTGCCGCTCGCCACCGGAGAGCATATAGCCTTTTTCACCTATAAGAGAATCGAGACCGTCCGGTAATTTATTAATTACTTCTCCAAGTTGTGAAATTTCCACCGCCATATTTAAAAGCTCAGTATTTTCTCCACGCATCATGGTAATATTATCCCGCAAGGAAAGATTGAAAAGTTCCGTTTCCTGAAGCACGACGGTAATATTACCCAAGGTTTCATTGTGGGAAATGGAATAGTAATTTTTATTGCCTATCTTAAAGACTCCCTCCTTTAATGCGTATAGTCCCAAGATGATTTTGGCGAGCGTTGATTTGCCAGAGCCGGATAATCCGGCAATACCGGTTTTTGTATTTCTTTTCAACGCCAAATTAAAATCTTTAAGCCCCATTTGTCCCGACCCATAATCCATTACCGCATTTTTTATTTCTATTTTTTGCCAATCTTTCGGAAAACTTTCATTGCCGGTTTTAATAAATTCCGTTTCTTTAAATATCGGCATCATGTGGGCAAGATCTGACTTTAAGTCAATCAACTCCATATGCATGCTAGAAAAATCTCCCAAACATCCTAACAATTTAGAGAAATAAGTAAAAAAGACTACAATCATTCCGATAGAAATGGTATTAGCAACTACCGATTCGCCAATAAAATAGAGGAAAATTATCCAAGCAACTCCAGTAAAAATGTGAACGAGCCGCCATTTTGAAGTTTGGACATAAGCTTTCTTTATGGCTATATCGCGAGAAAATGTCTCTCTTTCTAAAACACGATCTGTGGCACTCTTCTCGTTTCCTAAAGCTTTTATTGCCAGAATATTTGTAGCCGATTCCACATACGTTCCTCCAGCTTTTTGATTAAATCTATTAAATTCATTACTTAAAACTAGAAGTTGGTTTCCAAAATAGTATTCTAGATACAAAAATACTGTCGTATATACTAAAACAATTACAACAAACTTAAAATCAGTAAAAATAAAAAATATAGTAGTACCAACAATATTAGCAAAAATTCTTATTAGATCAGCTCTAAGTATTCTCATCCACCTATTAATTGCATCTGAACCGGTAAAAATTCTCTGAAGTTTATTGCCAGTGTTTTCTTTTTGATGCCATGCCAGTGAAAATTCTGTTAATCTTTGAAATCCCCACACACGAGCCTTCATACGAGCATGTTCGCCAATAACATGTATGTTGGTTCTAACTTGTACTCGGGTAAGGAAAACTAATACCCAGGAAATGCCTACAAAGCCGATATAGAAGTAAAAAAGGTCTAGTGATTGTCCGGTTTTATAAGTAGTGAAAAAATCAACAATTTTTCCGACTATATATACTGGTAAAAGTTCATACAAAAATCCAAAAACTAGTATGGAGAAAGAAACAACAAACTTCTTGCGATCTTCAGCCAAAAAATACCAAATTGCTTTTGGCACATCCAGCCAAGAGAAATCTGCAGTTGCTCTATTTTGTGAATTTATTTTTGCTTCTTTTTTCATAATCTTCTATTTACCTATTCGTACGAATAAGACAATCAGTAAACTTCCTGCTGATAACATTTTTCACAGTAGACTATTTCCGGCCGGTCTGGGGCATATCCGGTTTTGAATACCTCTCCACAAGGAGAATCTTTATGAATATGAGAAATGGTATTTTTATATATATTTGTTTGGTCAGCAGTCCCTGCACACATGCAAGTCCTTTCATATAAAAATAATTTAAGTCTGTCACTTATTCTCCTCTCGTGCCTACACTCATTACATAAGCGAGGAATGGGAAGTTTTTCTTTTTTATAAAATATTAGTTCATTTTCTAAGATACGGTAAGCTTTTTTACAATTTTCACACTCAATAACTTCTTTCAGCATTTCCACTTCAAAATCTTCAATTGATTCAGGAAGTTCTCCGGCTTTTTTGGTAATTTTATATTCCCCTCTTTCAGTTTCTACCCAGCCATAATTTTTTGTTTCTACCTTCTCCTTGGATATCGGAAAATGCTGCATTGCAATTGTATTGTTGTATCCGAATGGTGAAAATTCTATTGGAAAAAACTCTCCGTATTTATAAACTAACCCTTGGGAGTCGGTGTAAGGCATTTCATCCATATGTCTTTTTATTTTCGGCACCAGTGCTTCATATTCTTCTTTCGTGTATTGCTTATTCAAAATGCAATATTGCTTTTTCTTTAGCCCAACACAGCCAAAGCAATCAGTTGAACTGAAAAGATGCACGCAGTATTCTAGATTACTACAAGCTGGCCAGCAATTTCTGGTAAGTTTGTTATTATACGATTGATCCCCACATTCTAACGTTTCATAACATAGCTCTGTATCGTTTCCCCACACACTTACATCATAGTTGTCTTTATTGCCGGGCAGTTGCAGATATTGGCAAAAACGCATATTTTCACTTTCACGGATTAAATAGCTGTCATTCACATTTCTGCAATTTGTTACATAAGAGCCTGTAGAATTTACATTTTTAACCCCCTGAATATTTTTAACAGGCTGCGTATCCCAAAATTCTCTAGCTTGCGCGCGCGCTTTTTCAATACCCGAGACAGTGTCGAGGCTCATCTGAGCAATCTTTTTTTCATATTCTTCTTTGGTGTGCTTTTTATTAAAAATACAATAAGAAGCATTAATTAAATTTGCACAACCAAAGCAATCATTGCATCCTACACATCCCCGACAAAACCATAAATTTCTAGAATCATGAGTTCTTTGGGTGAAGTAACATTGATAACATTTACTCAGCCAAAAACACTCGTAGCATCGCTCAGAATCTTGTATGTGTGAATTATCTACGCAATCTTTACAGTGGTCAACTGCATTTCCATACATGCAATCTTCGGAATAACTTGCGTTGACAACAAGGTAACTATTTTTAAGTTCAGTAGCATTAAAAGCATATGGACTATTAACCATTCTGATGACATTAAAATTATACATCGGCACTTTATTTTCAAGCTCTCTTAATTGTTCAAAAAAAGGTCGTGAAAAATCATAATCTTGTCCGTACTCCATCGCATCCCAATCGTCCCCGAACCATGCTTCTCGAGTAATGATTTTCCTTCCGCTCTCTTTTGGATAGGTAGAAAAAATATCTTGACCAGTAAAAGCATCTTTGACTTTGAAAAGTTTGCGCTCATTTCTAAAAGCAAGTCTCCTTTGTGCCCGGCACTCCGGGCAAAAAGTCGGCGGCGGGACCTTTATTTTTTCATAAAAGTTAAAATCCTCCGGCTCAATCAGGAAATCTTTTTTGCAGTTTTGACAAGCTTGCACTGAGTTCGTCGAATGTGTTTTTGTTTCACTTTGCATAATTTAGTATTCTGGTATTCTCAAGAATACCAGAATAGATACTATTCTAAAATCTTCCGTAGGACGTCTTCCGGCACTTCCCTCGGCTGTCCGCCTATGGGCGAAGCTTTGGCCTTGGGAGACTGCGGTACTGCCTCTTCCTTTTTAGCCTCGGGAGCTTTTTCTAAAATTAAATCCTTTAACTTATTCATATCTTCTGGACTAGCGGCACGGTCTTTAGAATTAGAAAAACCCTTACTGGCTTCCTTGTTTGTGTTTCTTAAAGTGTCAAGAGAAATAGGTGTGGGAACGGGCTTTGGAGCAATTCTAGGCTGATTCGGCTGGGATGTGGCTCCTAAGGTTTTGTTTAAAATCTCTTTTAACGCCGAATTTTCCGTGCCCGCCGAACGGACGGGTTTTACGGGCTTTTTAGAAATATCCATATAAATAGGAGCTTTGTGAACATTTTCTTTTACATGGGACGGGGTAAAAACTTTTTTAATAGCTTCAAAAACCCCAGGTTTGTCCGCCGGAGTAGCAGGCTTGTCCCTCGGCTGGCTCGCCCGTAGGGCTATGCCCGAGGGTAGACCTACGGGCGAAGCTAGATGACGGTCTGCTCTCTCGGGATACCTCTCATCAGCTTCATGTTTCACCCTATCTTTCTGCTCAAATTCTATGCCCAGGTCGGCGAGCGGTTTGAAAAATTTTGTTTCATCATGTTTGATTTGATTCTCTCCGCCTTTCTCTACTTTTATCTCGCCGGATTTTATTCTGGCTATGCAGTCTTTACAATACGCCGGTCTGCCCTTCTCCGGCCTAAAAGGCACTGTTGTTTCTTTCTTGCAAAATGAGCAAATAATTGGGAATTTTTCTAAGCTGCTGCTTCCTACTGGAGCATTATCATCGCCGAGCGACATTCCGCTCCAATCATTTATTTCCCGCTCCACCACTTCCCTCGGCCTGCAATATAATTCACGGGAAGTTTTTATCACCTCTTCTTCGACTTCTCTGTTGCCCGACTTTACCATCGGCGGCAGAGTTTTGGCGGAAAAGGGGCGGGATGTCACGCCGTCTATCATTAATTTCATATAAACTTTATAGTTGGGCAAGTTCACTATATCCTGGGGGGTGAATTCTGGGTCAAATTCTTTTTCCAGAAATTCCGCGTCATCCGCGCCCACCCGGAAGACTATCATCGTGCCGACGTTGCCGAAGACGGCGTCGCGCACCGCCGAATTTTTATCCACCACCAGCTGGGCCGTATATTGATGCGCCACTGTGAGGTTTAATCTATATTTTCTGGCCTCAGATAAAATGCCAGCAAAAGCGTCGGTCACGAAATTTTGGAATTCGTCCACATAAAGATAAAAGTCAGTACGGGATTCTTCCGGAATACGCACCCGCTCCATCGCCGCCAGCTGGATTTTAGTAATAATCATCCCGCCTAAAAGACCGGAATTGTCCTCGCCAATGCGCCCTTTGGAAACATTCACCAGGAAAATCTTCCTCTCATTCATCATGTCAAAGATATTGATCGTACTCTTAGACTGGCCGACGACGTTCCGGATGATGGAAGTGGAGAGAAACTGTCCGACTTTGTTCTGAATCGGGGCAATAGCTTCATTTCGGAATTTGTCCTGCCAGGCTTCGTATTCATGCACCCAGAAAGCCTTGATAACCGGGTCTTTCAAGTTGGAAATTATTTTCTGGCGGTAATCTTTGTCCACCAGCATTCGGGGAATCCCGAGAAGCGTCGTACCTGGCGTATCTAAGAGCGCCAAGATTGCATTATTTAAAATATATTCCATTCGGGCGGACCAAGCGTTCGCCCAGATTTTGGTAAAAATGCCCATCAGCCCGGAGGCCACGAGGTGCTTGTACTGCGGGTCAATGAGCTCTAGCACGTTAAAACCGATATGATAGTCCGCGTCGGCTGGGTTGAAATAAACCACATCCTTCATGCGGTGCGGGGGGATGGCGGAGAGAATTGCTTCCACATTTTCTCCGTGCGGGTCAACCATACAGACTCCGTCGCCATTTTGGATATTCTGGATAATCATGTTAAACATCAGTACTGATTTACCAGTGCCGGACTTTCCAAGCAGATAAATATGTTGACGCCGGTCTTTGCGCTTGATGCCAAAAAGCTGGTTTTTATCCCGATAAGTGGTAATTCCGAGGTATGTAATCTCTTTATTAAAGGGTATTTGCGGTGAGTCCATGTGTAGATTATATCCTTATTTCTGGCTTTTTTCAAATTAGAGATAAGGGTTAAATCTTTTTAACATTGACAAATAGCTAATAATATGCTATTGTTTTTAGGAATTCATTGTCAAAAACGTCCCGGCACCAAAGCCACGGACTCAACCGAGGAGCTGAAATGAACGGAAAAATCGCGTGTCGGGTAATCGGGTTCATCCTGATTACCGCCTCGTTCGCAACCGCCTTCTTGACCACGGGGTCAAGCGGAGTGTACGTCGCCGCCGGGCTCATGGCGGCGGGATCGCTCTTGGCAAGCCTGGCTGCGCGCATCCCAGGCTGGATTAACGGAGCCTTGGATTCGGCGGCTGTCGAGATGCGCTGACGGACGACGGGGTGGGCTCTCACGGGCCCGCCCCCAGCAAGACAAGATATTGTGGGAATCAAAGCACTAGAAAGCACAGCTCTTCTAGTGCTTTCTAATTTATATATCAATAATTATGCTTTTGGTGATTCGCCTTCCCCCTCTTTAGTTTCCTTAAATTCCGCATCTTTGGGTTCAGCTTTTGGCTCTTCTGGAGAAGCTCCAGCAGGCGGCGTCTCTGCGCCAGCTTTTGCCATTGCCTCACCTATCTTAGACATTTCGGCCGAAAGTTCTTCGGTCGCTTTTTTGATGGCTTCCGAGTCGGTGCCGTCTTTAGCAGTTTTTAATGCGGCAATTTTCGCATTGACGCTGTCTTTTAATTCCGCCGGAATTTTCGCTTCATTATCTTTCAATGCTTTCTCGGCCGTGTATATAATCATTTCGGCAGTATTTTTTACATCCACAACTTCTTTTTTCTTTTTATCTTCCTCGGCGTGAAGTTCCGCATCGGCCTGCATTTTCTTAATTTCTTCCTCTTTCAGACCGGAGCTTGCCTCTATTTTGATTGACTGGGTTTTGCCGGAGACCTTATCTTTCGCAGTTACATTGAGTATTCCATTGGCATCCACATCAAAAGCCACCTCAACTTGAGGCATTCCACGAGGAGCCGGCGGCACCCCGTCTAAGATGAACCTGCCCAAAGATTTATTGTCAGACGCCATCGGACGTTCTCCTTGCACAATATGTATTTCCACGGAAGTCTGGTTGTCAGCCGCAGTTGAGAATATTTGAGATTTAGAGGACGGAATCGTCGTATTTCTTTCAATTAATTTCGTAGCCACTCCACCCAATGTTTCAATGCCCAAAGATAATGGTATGACATCAAGAAGAAGAACATCGCGCACATCACCCTGAAGCACGCCTGCCTGCACCGCCGCTCCGAGCGCCACGACTTCATCCGGATTAATGGTAAGGTTAGGAATTTTACCAAAAACTTTTTTCACTTCATCCACAATTTTCGGCATTCTCGTCTGTCCGCCCACCATGATAATCTCATTCATATCTTCTATTTTGAAACCGGAAGCAGCCATTGCCCGTTTGGTGATTTCTATGGAACGGGCAATATATTCGTCTGCAATTGACTCAAGCTGGGCACGGGTCATTTTGAGAAGCAAATGTTGAGGGCCGGCCGCGGTGGAAGTAATGAACGGTATATTAATTTCTGTTTCAACCGCCGTTGAAAGCTCTATCTTGGCTTTTTCAGCCGCTTCGTCCAGGCGCTGGAGCGCAAGCTTGTCTCCACGCACATCCACACCGGAAGTCTTTTTGAATTCTTCCGCAATCCAGGCAATTATTTTATGGTCAATATCTCGGCCTCCGAGGTGGCTGTCTCCATCGGTAGACTTCACTTCTATCACATCATCACCGATTTCTAGTACTGATACGTCGAATGTGCCCCCACCGAAATCGTATACTACTATTTTCTCATTCTTCTTTTTATTAAAACCATAAGCGAGCGCCGCGGCTGTCGGCTCGTTAATAATTCTTTTTACATCCAGTCCCGCGACCACTCCTGCATCCTTGGTCGCTTTTCTTTGCGCATCATTGAAATACGCTGGTACGGTAATGACTGTCTCGGTAATTTTTTCTCCCAATTTTGCTTCCACATCCGCTTTTATTTTCCCTAAAATCATCGCAGACACTTCTTCTGGACGCATCCATTTATCGCCGATTTTTACTTCTACTCCGCCGTTTGCGGATTTTTGGATTTTGAACGATGCATTTTTCAAATCTTTCTGCACTTCCGGGTCGTCAAAATTATGCCCCATGAAACGCTTGATGCCGTAAACTGTATTTTCCGGATTAGTCACTGCTTGTCTCTTGGCGAGCAACCCGACAAGACGATCGCCATTTTTTGCGACAGAAACTACCGAAGGAGTAGTGCGATTGCCCTCCGTATTTTCAATAATTTTCGGCGCGCCGCCTTCAATGACAGCCACAGCCGAATTCGTCGTACCTAAGTCTATTCCTATAATTTTACTCATATTTTATAAGGTTAAATTAATACTAATAATTTTTTGACATTTAATTTGCGACCACTAAAAACTTGTATAATAAGAGTATATATGATAGGCTATAAGCATGTCAAGTCCAAAAGAAAAATACAGTAAGAAAATACTAAAAAAGCTAGCTGAAAGGCCGGCAGTTTCTGTGGAGAAACTAAAAGATAAAGACGTCCTCGGCCATAGCACGGTCACGGGCGAGGCAAAAACCTCTTACGCTTTGGCCCGTGCGCTTAAGAACCTGGTAGAAGGCGGATATGCTGAAATTCATGCAACAGAGCGACAAAATTACGCTAAAATCACGGCTCATGGAAAAACCAAGCTGAACACCATGATATTAGAGAGCGAAGATGCCTTGGTCCCTCAAATATGGGACGGATTTTGGAGAATTATTCTGCTTGATTTGCCGGAGAGTAGAAAAAGTGAGCGGGAGAGTTTGCGCTATCTTTTAAAAAAAGCCGGCTTTGTCTGCCTGAAAAACTCCGCTTGGATCTCCCCCTACCCTTTTGAGCACCTATTTACAAATATAAAAAAAGACTTGGGTTTAACAACTGAAATGATGATAATTGTCACCCAATTCATAGACGAAGAAACAAAAAAGATTTTATTTGAAACTTTCGGGAAAAATTAATCAACTTCCTGTTGATAACACTTCTCGCAATATACGATATCCGGCCGTTCGGGCGCGTAACTTGTCTCAAATTCAACTTCACACTTTTCTATCCTGTGAAAATGTCCTTTTTTATCACACATGCACTGCCTGTGCCATAAATTTAGAGGGTTTTTTTGTTTTAGTCTTTGATAGTGCCGGCAATTAGGGCAGAGCCTAGGTAAAGGCAAATTCATCCTACGGTAAAATTTAAGGTCCTCGGGAAGGATTTTAAAGGCGGTTGTACAATCTTCTTCGCACTTTCCTTGATGTTCGCAGCTGATTATTTCATTTAAGATGTCATCACTTACTTCACTAATCTTGTCGGGAAGATTTTCTGAACCTTTTGTTATCCCATAGTTTCGAGTTTTTGGCTCTTTCCATTTATACCCATTTTCTTTTATTTGCTTTTTGTTTAAAAAGAAATACTCCTGCGCAGTAGTCTCATTATACCCATAAGGCGAAAGCTCAATCGGATAAAATTCCCCGTATCTGTATTCGTTGCCTTTTTTATCAATGTAAGGCATGTCGTTCATGTGTTTTATGATTTTAGGAACTAAAGCTTCGTATTCCTCCTTTGTATACTGTTTGTTTAATAGGCAGTATTGCTTTTTCTTTAGGCCTACGCAGCCGAAAATATTGGAACACCCGGGAACGGTAATGCTATAAGTGGCATTCTCTGTATTCGTCCAATTGCACCAGCCAAATTTAACGTTATAGATTCCATCCCCTGTTTGAATGCTGTCATACACTAGTTCAATATTGTCTCCATAATGCGTAAAATCATATGTGGTTTTGACAGGTCCGTTTGAAACAAAGGAACAGAATTTTGAATCTTCAACATTTGCCACACCAAAGCACCATTTTGCATTTTTAGAATGTTCCATGTAATCCCCGCTAAAATTCACATTTTGAACTCCAAAATAATACTTTTTTGGAAATTTTTTCCAAAACTCATGAGCTTTTCCTTTAAGCGAAGTGATATTCTTGTGGGAATCCAGCCCGAGAGATTTTAATTTTTCTTCGTATGCTTCCTTGGTATATGGTTCATTCCAAATATGGTAACTCTTTTTATGAAGGTTCACGCAACCAAAACAATTATTGCATCCGCGAAGATTGTACGAAAAATATACTTCCACGCAATCTTCGCAATTCTGTGAAAAAAGGGTGCGATAGCAATTTATACAAGTTACTATTTCATAGCAAAGTTCACATTTTCTAACCGTAGTAATATCAAGAGAATCTTTGGTATGAAAAACCCCGCTACCATAGGAAACATTTTCATCAAAAGTACCATCATGCAATAAATAACAGTTCTTCATATTATTCGCCATATTACAATATTGCGAATTAATCATGGTTGTTCCAAAAGCAAAAAGGTTGGGGGCAGGAACTTTATAAAAAAGTTCAAAAAGTTGACTTAAAAAGGGTTTAGAAAAATCAATTTCAGAGGCATAACCTATCGCGTCCCAATGATCACTCCAATAACATTTATCACAAAATACGGTATTTCCTAATTCTTGGTTGAAAACAGAAATTACTTTCTTCTTGCACAAACCACACTCCCGGTTGTGGAGTCCTCTTTCATTTCTCCATGCCAGTCTTCTTTGCAGTCTGCACTCCGGGCAAAAAGTCGGCGGAGGAACTTTTATCTTTTCATAAAATCCAAAATCGTCCGGCTCGATAATGAAATCTTTTTTACAGTTTTGGCAATTTTTAGTTTGGCTGTTCATAATTTTAGTATCTATGCACTAGTACATGAGAGCATTTGTTGCTGTTAATACACTTCTTGCTGATAGCAAGTCTCACAGTAAATTATCGGTGAATATTCTTTAGTATAAACTGTCTCTACTGCAACATTGCATTTGGAGCAATCACGTTTTTGTAATCTAAGCATCGGGCGTTTGTTCAAACGGCGAAGATGGCGTATGTCAAAGCAAACACGAGGGAGTGGCAAATCCATTCTGCGGTAAAAAGAAAGCTCGTTCTCTGTAATTCGAAAAGCACCCACGGAATTTGGGCTATCTTTTTCCCCGCACTCTATAACTTCTTTTAATATAGAATCATCCACCTCGCCAATCGTCTCCGGTAATTCCCCGCTTTTAATCGTCGTCTCATAATTTTTCTTTTCTCTGTCTTTCCATCTATACCCGCGCGATAATACTTCTTTCTTAGTTAAAGGGAAAAAGTCGCCGGCAGCACTCTCATTATAAGCAAAATCAGAGAAAGAATTCGGAAACGCCTCACCATAACGGTATTCCAATTTTCCGTCAAAATATGGCGTTACGCTCATTTGCTTAATAATTTTCTCTTTTAAAATTTCATATTCTTCTTTTGAATATTTCTTGTTTAAAATAGAATACTCCCCTTTTTTAAGACCAACACAGCCGAAACAATTGCGCGCACCCGGACAGGTATTACAATAATATAAGTCCGATGCCCCCATCCAGCATTGAGTACAAAAAGAAAGCCGAGATACATCAATCCCGCAATTCTCTGATTCATATATCAACTCCGCTTTATTGCCCCACTCAAAATAATCCATGCAGTCTTCGGCACCAAAAACACCAAAAAGATATTTGCCATCTTTAACGTTCAAACAATCAAAAGATTTATAGACATTTTTACTGTTAGAAAACCAATTCCCGGAAACATTTTCGGACTTTATGGAAGCAATTGCTTTTTTGGGAAATTTTTTTTTAAACAGGGAAAATTCTTTTTCCATCTTAGATATACCCGAAAAGCTATTTAACTTGAGTTCTTTTAATTTTTCTAAATATTCTTCTTTTGTATACTTTTCATTCCAAATACAATATTCTTGATTCACTAAATTCATACAGCCCACACAATTAGAGCAATTTCTACAAGCATAAAGAAAATATGAATCACGGCAGTATTTACTTTCCTGGCAAAACTTTGTATTATAGCAATATTCACAATTTATACACTCATAGCAAAGCTCGGAATCAGAAGAAAAAATACAATCAGAAGAATTCATCAATTTTGTTACAACATAACTATAAAAAGAGTTCTCGGGATATGTAGCCCGAAAAACCATATAACAATTCTTAGGGCTGGTGAGACGATGTGTATAGGGGCTGTTGACAGACATACCCTGTCTGACTAAAGCCATTCTAGGGACTTTATTCTGTAATTCCAAATATTGCTCAAAAAACGAGTGATTTTCGTTATATTCCATGCCGTAGGAATACGCATCCCAACCGTCAGAATACCAGGCGTCCGTTTCATAAACGGGAAATTTTGCCCCTGCCTCATACATAGAGAAAATGTCTTTGCCAGTCAGGTCACATTTGCGCTTATAAAGCACTCGTTCATTGGTAGATATCATGCGTCTAACCAATCGGCACTCCGGGCAAAAAGTCGGGGGAGGGACTTTTATTTTTTCATAAAACCCAAAATCATCCGGCTCAATAGTGAAGTCTTCTTTACAATTCTGGCATATTTTATTTTCTGATTTATGGGTCACTTTAGTTAAGTAAAGTACTTTAATTTGATAAAGTAACTGGTTGGGTTAGTAAACTTCTTTATTATAACAACTCTCACAATAAACTTTTTCCAGTCGATCAGGAGAATGGGTGGTTTCAAATTCATTATCACATTGGCCTGCGTGACCATGGTCGTTCCTGTCGCACATGCAGGCACGGTGCCAAAGTCTTCTCGGCGGACGCAAATCAAACCTTGTTTTATAACGGCAATTCGGACATCGTCTAGGAAAGGGCAGATTTTCTTTTCGATAAAAAAGAAGCTCGTTGTGGGTAATGTTGTAATTTTTGGAACAAGTAGTGCAAGAAAAAATCTCACTTAAATAGGAATCCGGTACATCCTCTATTTTATCGGGAATCAAAGCGCTTGGAATAGTTTCTTTGCCAAAGGTGCCGGGAACATTCTCTTCCCAATGCCAGCCTTTGGTTAAAACTTCAATTTTACTCATCGGCTCATAGAGAGCGCCTTGTGTTTCATTGTAATAAACCGGCGCATTTTGAGGCGGGAAAAATTCCCCATACTCCCCTGTTTTCTTCATGTGTTCAATAATTTTCTCTTTCAATGCTTCGTAATCTGCTTTGCTATATTTTTTATTAAAAATCATATATTCACCCTTTTTCACGGAAACACAACCGAATAAATTCTGGCTGTTCTGGCAAGTGTCGGAATACATGACATTCATATTGTCATAACAGAGATGGCAAAATTGACAATTGGAAGTACGAGTACACCCTTGAAGCTCATAACAAAGTTCAACATTCATGCCGACATGGTATAAATCCATAGAATCTTTAATTTCTCTACATGAATAGAGATATCTGGCATCCTCTCCATTATATATTTCAAAAGATTGAATTACATTTTTACAATCATAAAGTAGATTACCAATAGAATTAATATTTCTCTCACTAATAACATAACGATGAATGGAGTGCTGCTCCATCAGATCTTTCCATTCTTTATTCAATCCTTCACGAATTACGAAAGAAAGCAATTCATAATCCTTCATTTTTTTAAGATATTCTTCCCGCGTATATTGCTTGTTTTTGAAAACATAACTTTTATTGCGCAAATTGGAAGACATAAAACAATTGTTACATCCCCGGCAATCATAGCAATAAAGACAGTTAGAGCAATCTTTCAGGAAAAGGCCGTATTGGCATTGATAACAAGTCCGGGAGTCAATAATTTCATATAAACGCTCCCCTTTTTCATAAATAAAAGTACAATCTGTACAATCACGAGAATGAAAAACCCAGGTGCTATACATCACATTTTCATCAAAAAAAGAAGAAAATGAAAGATAGACATTCTTATTATCGCCGGAATGGTTCGTATAATCAGAATTTACGCTGTTTTTATTGAGTAATGCCATACGAGGCACATCAAGCTGTAGTTCCGCAAATTGCTCGAAAAACGGCCTTGAAAAATCAAAGTCCCTACCGTATGAAGAAGCATCCCAACCATCTCCCCACCAGCATTCATTGCAATACACTTTATGCGGTTTATTTGAAGAATAAATTGTCACGGTATTTTTCCCGCAAAGGTCGCAATTTCTTCTATAAAGCGTACGTTCATTACGCCAAGCATATCTACGAAGTTGCCGACATTCCGGGCACCACGTCGGTGGTGGCACCCTAATTTTTTCGTAAAAATTAAAATCCTCTCCTTCTGTGGTGAAATCTTTTTTGCAATTTTTACAAGCTTGCACTAAGGTATTCGAATGTGTTTTTATTTCTGTTTTCATATTTTCCATTCTGGTATTCTTGAGAATACCAGAATACTTTTAGGCGATATTTTGCTTATAACATTCTTCGCAGGCTATCTTCTGATACCCCCATTCCGGCGGATAATATGCCATTATATCATTTTCACAATACATACATTTATAAGGGTAACTCTTGATTACAGTTATTTTCCTCATCTGTTTAGTCATCCTTAAATCAAAATGAAGTCGAGGTAAAGCAAAATTCTTGCGCTTGTGAAATTCGTATTCCGCTTCGCTAATATTGAAGCGATAATGGCTCTCGGGACAGATCAGTGCTTGGGTTTTTATACTTGGGTCAGTTTCAATAATACTATCCGGTAAACTTGCTGATAGAATACCGTCTTGCGAAGACAAATCTTCATTCTTCCAATATCCGCCTTTTAGAACTATCTCTTTTTCTGTAATATCTTTGAAGTAAATCGCTCCAGCAGAGAAATTGTATTCACATAAACCAAATGAATAAGGAAGGAATTTTCCATATTCTCCCCTTTTTTCCATATTGTTAATTATTTTATTACGCAAATTTTCATATTCATCTTTTTCGTACTGCTTGTTAAGAATGCAATATTTCTTTTTACGAAGCCCGACACAACCGAAACAATATTCCACTTCATCACACAAATCCAGGTACTCTGAATATCGAGCATTAGACCAAGAAGAGTGTTTAAGCTGGTAACCACCGTATACACAACTGTTATTACCCGAAGCCTCGGTGTGCCAGGATCCGAATTGGTCTATACAATCTTTAGCATCCATGCCTCGTAGTGAATTCCGGCAATTCTGCGAAGTTTCCCATGTAAATACATTCACGCATTTATCACAGTTAGTTAAATAATTGCCTACGGAATCCGTAGTTTTAAGATTAAAATTTTCACGGTGAACAGCTTCACCTTGAAGCATTTTTTTAAATTCATTTTTAAGGGCTTCTACATTTTGATACGAATCAAGCCCTATTTTTACAAGCTCTGCTTCGTAAGCTTCTTTGGTATATTGTTTGTTTCTAATGTAATATTGCTTATTGCGTAAATTCCAACTCATGATGCAATTTTGACAATTTCGACAGTCAAAAAGAAAGTACGAATCAATGCAATCTTTGCAATTCTCGGAAAAATTCAAATTGAAAGAGTTGTGGCAAGAAAAACTATCATAAGAATTTTGCAAATTAAAACAATAAACCAGATCAAAAGAATCTTTACATTCAACCACTCTATAGGAATAACTTAAATTCTCGCATTTTGACAACGATCTGCATAAATAACAGTTTTTTGAATCCCAAACGTCATCACACCAATCACAACCAGTATTATTTTTCCCCACTTGGTGAGGACGCGGTATTTTTTCCTGAAGCTCTTTTAATTGGTCAAAAAATGGGCGATTCTCATCATATTCCTGCCCGAAATTCATCGGATTCCAACCATCACCCCACCACTCATGTGATTTGTAAATGGGATATCTTAAATTATTGGGAAGTACAGTAATTAAACTTTCGCCGGATAAATCCGAAATTCCTTTTCTAAATTTTCCAAAAATAAAAAATGCTAGGTACTGTTTTGTTCGGCAAAAAAAACATTGTTCCGGAATAACTAACCCAACTTTCTCGTATAGATTCAAATCGCCTGAACTAATTTCAAATTCATTTTTGCAATCAACACAAATTTTAGTCTCCGTTTTTGTATTCATAAACATTGACTCTGGCCGGACGTATTACGCGCCCTGCCTTACCGGCAGGCAGGTCGCCTCCAAGCATGTAACCCTTTTGAATCATACTGGCAATTTTATGGTCCTCTTCTTTTTTATCGGTCGGCATCATTTCAACCGGCTGGTGGATAACAGGGTCAAAACTCTCCCCTACCTCGCCTATTGCTTTAACTCCATATTCTTCAAATATGGTATTCATCTGACCTTAAATATATTCTACGCCTTTGCGCCAATTTTCGTCCACCTTATCCCAAGCTTCTTTATTGGCAAAAGCTATATTGAAGCTGTCCATCACCGTCAAAAATCTAGAGAGTATCCGTTCTCGCATTGATTCTGAAAACATGGCCTTGCGATCATCTTCCTGCTTCTTATAGTTGGCAAATTCTGCCCGCTCTTTCTGCCAGCCGGTCAAGTATTCTTCCTTTTCTTTTTGGCATGTTTTTAAGTCAGCCCTAAATTTCTTTAAAGTCTTCTTTAAATCTTCCTCGCCGTCGTCGTTGAATTCAAATTCTTCTACCTCAGTATTATCTGATTCAGTAGAATCATCCCGAGCAGCCTCGAGGGGTTCTTTTTTATCTGTTTCTTCATCTGCCATAGTTGCATTCTAGCACAAATTAAAAAAATTTTCTAAAATAAACTTTTGAAGGGGTTTTGAGCGCGACGGCGCGAAAACTTCAGGATTTTTTAAGCTTCAAAAAATCCGTACCGAAAAAAGTTTGATTTTAGAAAATTTTACCTCTTGCTCCACTGAGGCGCTTTTCTTGCTTTCTTCAAGCCGAACTTGCGGCGTTCTTTGGCTCTTGGGTCACGCTTTAAATATCCTAAATTTTTCAAATTTTTACGAAGCTCCTCGTCTGACAATACTAGCGCGCGGG
>Ga0155766_115_pt1 | contig 29989 bp, 26 predicted proteins | sample RifCSPlowO2_01_FD_107420 | JGI IMG/M metagenome (GOLD analysis project Ga0155766, IMG submission 107420) | Candidatus Nomurabacteria bacterium RIFCSPLOWO2_01_FULL_41_12
ATCTGGATTTCCGAATCACAGGAACGTATGACGCTCTCTGTGCCCCCTAAAAAATGGAAAAGATTTTATAACCTGATGCAAAGTCGCGGAGTAGAAGCGACGGTAATAGGAAAATTCACTGACTCTGGAAAGTGTGTTGTTCATTACAAGGGAAATAAAGTCATGGATATGGATATGGAATTTCTGCATAATGGCTTGCCAAAAACTCACCTAGAAACAACGCCTTATCTTTTCACTTACCCTGAACCCCTCGGCCGTAGCCCTACGGGCGAGGCAAAAATACCCAAAGAATTTTCCCACACAAAAATTCTGGAAGATTTATTAGCAAGTCTTAACCTTGGAAGTTTTGCTTTTATCTCACAACAATACGACCATGAGGTGCAGGCCTCTTCTGTGCTGAAACCTCTCTCTGGTGCTGGGCGCATAAATACCGATGCACAAGTTTTTCGCCCTGTTTTAGACTCAAATAGGGGAGTTGTTTTAGCATCCGCCCTTTATCCCTCATATGGAGATATTAGCACTTATCACATGGCCGCCTGCGCTATTGATACGGCTATCAGAAACTCCATCGCCTGCGGCGGCACCATGACCCACCTAGCATTACTGGATAATTTCTGTTGGTGCTCTTCTTATGACAAAACACGCTTGGCACAGCTTGTAGAAGCCGTAAAAGCCTGCTATGACTACGCTGTTGGCTATGGTACGCCGTTTATCTCCGGCAAAGACAGTATGTTTAATGATTTTAAGGGCTATGATATCCAAGGTAATCCTGTGGCTATCTCTATTCCGCCGACTCTCCTCATCTCCACGATAGGCGTAATACCTGATTTTTATAAAGCTGTTTCGCCTGAGTTTAAAAATACTGGAGATGTGATTTATTTATTAGGAGAAACTAATGATGAAATGGGCGGAGGAGAATACTTCAAAATGTTGGGCTCAATTGGAAATAACCCCGCACCAGAGCAAGCTCGGTACGGAGCAAGTGTTCCGAAAGTTAATATAGAAAAAAACCTAAAAATTTATAAAGCCCTAGAGAAAGTTATTCAAAAAGAGCTCCTAGCTTCTTCAATTTCTGTAACTTCGGGAGGCTTGGGGATTGCGCTTGCCAAAGCCTCCCTCGGCGGGATGCTCGGATGTAAAGTTTCTATGGAAAACTTGTCCGGAAATGCAACATCCATAGATGCCAAACTTTTCTCTGAAAGCCAAGGCAGAATTTTAGTATCTGTTTCACCCAAAAATGTTAAGGTATTTGAAAGAACAATAAAAAATATTTCTTACGCTAAACTAGGGAAAGTAGAAAAAAATGGTAAAATCATAATTATAGAGGGTAAAAACAAAATAATAAATACAAATGTCAAAAAGTTGCACACCATTTATCATAATTTTTCAAACAAGATGAAGTAAGAAGTATTCTATAATTCTATAGAATTGTAGAATAGATAAATTATGGAAAGCGAAACAAAAAATTGCCAAAACTGTAAAAAAGATTTCGTCATCGATCCGGATGATTTTGGGTTTTATGAAATGATAAAGGTTCCACCGCCTGTGTGGTGTCCACAATGTCGCTTACTTCGACGCATGAATTGGATTTCCTACAGAATACTGTACAAAAGAAAATGCGACTTTACTGGAGAAAATATCATTACTTTTTACCATCCAGATGTGCCTTGCAAGGTTTATAAACAAGATATTTGGTGGAGCGATAAATGGGATCCAAAGAGCTATGGACGCGATTATGATTTTTCTAAGCCCTTTTTTGAACAATACAAAGAATTGCTGGAGGAAGTACCGAGAGCCGCACTGCACACGGAGTATACAACGCTCACCAACAGCGAATACTGTAATGCGGTAAGCTTCCTTAAAAATGGCTACTTGTGCTTCCGCCATATTACTGGTGAAGATAATGCTTACACAAATTTTGTCCTACGTATCACCAATTGCCTTGATGTAGCATTTTCATTTGATTCGGATATGTGCTATGACACAGTTGATGTTCGTCATTGTTTTCAAACCTTTTTCTCCCAAGATTGCGAGAATAGCCAGAATGTTTACTTTTCTCTTGATCTGACAAATTGCAGTAATTGTTTCGGGTGCGTTAATTTAAGAAACAAGAATAATTGCATTTTTAACGAGCAATTTACTAAAGAGGAGTATGAGAAAAAATTAAAAGAATTTGATTTGAGGTCTAGGGTAAACCTAGAAAAATTCAAACGGCAGGCGCACGAATTTTCCTTGAAATATCCGCGCCGAGCACTAAAGGGGAAAAATAATGTAAATATTTCGGGCGAATACATATACAATTCTAGAAATGCCCGCAAGGTCTACTACGTTTCAGATTCGGAAAATGTAAAATACTCGCATCTTTTTGTTAAAGGAGGGGTAAAAAATAGTTATGATTTCACTTATTTTGGCTCAAATTCAGAATTAATGTACGAAGATAGCTGGTGTGGACATCTGGCCAACAATGTTCGCTTTGCCGTGTGGAATTATCGTGGCCACAATACGGAATATACTTTCGCCTGCCACGGTTGCGAATATGTTTTCGGTTGTGTCGGCTTGAATAAAGCATCCTATTGTATTTTCAACAAGCAATATTCTAAAGAGGAATATTTCCCTTTGGTTGAGAAAATAAAAAAGCAAATGGATGATATGCCTTTCATTGACAAAAGGGGACTATCGCATAAATATGGTGGGCAAATTCCGGTTGACCTTTGCCCTTGGGCATACAATGAATCCACCGCTTATGAATTTTTCCCACTTACTAAGGAGGAAGCTCTCGCTAAAGGCTTCACTTGGCGCGACCCTGACCAGCGGGAATATCTTGATGCCACTATGACAATACCCGACCATATTAAAGATGTCACCGATGATATTCTGAAAGCTATTTTAAAGTGCGAAGCCTGTGGAAAAAATTATCAAATTATCCCTAAAGAATTGGTATTTTTGCGCCGTTTTAATTTTCCAATTCCAAACCATTGTCCGCTTTGTCGGGATAGAGCCCGCATTAAACAATTAAACCCGATGCAAACTTATGACCGCAAATGTGATAAGTGCGATATCGCTATTGAGACTTCCTATGCCCCTGACCGACCAGAAATAGTGTATTGCGAAAGTTGTTATAAACAAGAGGTGTATTAGATACTTTAGTGCACTAAAGTACTTTAGTTGAGTAAAGTAAAAATGGAAAATAAAACAGAAACAAAAATATGCCAAAACTGTAAAAAGGACTTCGTCATTGAGCCGGATGATTTCGGGTTTTATGAGAAGATGAAAGTGCCGGTGCCGGAGAAATGTCCCGAGTGCAGACAGCAACTCCGTACGCTCTTTCGTAATTTCAAAACTCTCTACAAAAGGCCATCGAGCATGTCGGGAAAAATGATCGTCTCGGTTTACAACCCAGATGTGCCTTTTCCAGTTTATGATATTTCTGAGTGGTGGAGTGATGGTTGGGATCCTATGGAATATGGAGTGGATATAGATTGGAACCGGCCTTTTTTTGACCGACTCGGTGAATTATTTAACAAAGTTCCGCGAGTTTCGATAATGAATTCCCAGACTGAGAACTGCGAATACTCTAACCAGATCAATCAAAGCAAAAACTGTTATCTGGTTTTTGGGGGCCTGGACGATGAGGATTGCGATTATGGGCATATTATCTGGAATTGCCGGGATTCCGTGGATAATCTTTATTTATTCAAATCCGAGTCTTGCTATGAATGCCTCGATTGTTTAAAGTCTACTAAACTTTTTTATTCAGAGGAATGCGAAGCCTGCATAGAAAGCGTTGGTCTTTTTGACTGCCGGAATTGCCTAAATTGCATAGGCTGCGTTGGGCAAGTCGGTAAGTCATATTGCATTTTTAATAAACAGGTAAGTAAAGAAGAATATAAGAAATTTTTACAAGACCACCCTTTAAGCGACCCAGCTGCCATTCAATATATTTTAAAAGAAAGGGATTCATTGCGCCATAATCTTCCTCAGCGCTCTTTTTTTGGCTCGCATAACAATAATGTTTCGGGAAATCATATATACAACGCCCACAACGTCCATTATTCTTTTGATGTAAAAAGCGGAGAAAATTCTAAGTTCTGCTTTACGGTAAGACAGGCTATGGATTCCTATGACGCATCATTCACTGGCGAAGCGACAGAGTGCTATCAAATCTTAACTATGCTTGGCAATACCAGCAGGACAATCGGGTCTCAGCAGATAGTGGATTCTCATGACGTTTTTTACTCTGACCATTGTTATAACTGCAATGATGTTTTCGGCTGCTACGGCCTGCGAAAAAAATCATACTGCATATTAAATAAACAGTATACGAAGGAAGAATATAATACGCTTTTCCCGAAATTAGTCGAACATATGAAAAAAAACAAGGAATGGGGAGAATTTTTCGCAAAGGAAATAAGCCCGTTCGGTTATAACGAAGCAATAGTGAACGAATACATGCCGCTTACCCAAGGGGAAGCCCTACGTCAAGGCTTCAAATGGAGAGACGATATACCCGGCACAAAGGGACTGGGAACGATAAAATATTCCGATTTACCGCGAAATCCGCAAGATTATAGCGATGATTTACTGAATGAAGTTCTGACCTGCGCGAGCTGCGAAAAAAATTACAGATTGATTAATCGCGAGATTAATTTTTACAAAAGAAACAAACTAGCGCTCCCTTCCAAATGCTTTAATTGCCGACATGAGAACAGGATGAAGAAGAGAAATCCTAGAACGCTCTGGGATTCCACTTGTGCAAAGTGCGGTATAAATATAAAAACTTCTTACAAACCGGAAGACCAGAAAATTTATCAGCTATACTGCGAGAAATGTTACCAGCAGGAAGTGTATTAATCATTCTAACATTCTATAGAACATTGGAATGAAAAATCAAAGCGAAAAAAGAACACGTTCGACAGGTTCAGTATCTTCGATATGCCAAAATTGTAAAAAGGATTTTACTATCGAAAGCGAAGATTTCAATTTTTATGAAAGAGTCGAAGTACCACCCCCAACCTTTTGCCCGGAATGTCGCATCGTTCGCAGGATGAGTTTCTTAAATGACCGTAATTTCCATAAAAGAAAATGCGGCAAAACAGGCGAAATGTGTGTATCTTTATTTCCTCAAGATTTCAAAACTCCTGTATATTCACCGAAGGCTTGGTGGGCGGATGATTGGGACGCCACGGAATACGGCCAAGAATATGATTTCTCTAAACCGTTCTTCAAGCAGTTTAAAGAATTAATGGATAGGGTTCCCCAGTTTGCTATGCAAAGTCAATATACGACTCTGATAAATAGTGAGTACACTATGATGGGTACCTACAACCGCAATTGTTTTATGGTTACAAATACAGAGTATTCTACAGAGTGTGTATATACCACTTTTACTTCGTATGGTAATAATTGTTTAGATGTTTATATGTGCCATAATTCCGAGCTCTGCTATCAATGTATCAATGTGCGCAGGTGTAGCCGAGTTGTTTTTTCCATGGATTGTGAAGATTGTTTTGACATCGCTTTTTCTAAAAATCTTCGAGGGTGCAATAGTTGTTTTGGTTGTTTTAATCTGCACAAAAAATCTTATTGCTTCTTTAACGAACAATTATCCAAAGAGGAATATAAAAATAAACTGAAAGAATGTGATACCGGCTCCGAGAGGGTTGTAAAAGAATTACTTGATAGGTTCGAAAAAGAGAGCTTGAAATATCCAAGGAAATTTATGGAAGGAATAAAAAACGTAAATGTTTCCGGTAATTATTTATACGAATCCAAGAACGCTTTTGGATGTTTTGAATCTACTGGCCTAGAAGATTGTAAATATTGTCAGTTTTGTTTCTTAAAACCAACACGTGATTCGTACGACATGACCCAATGGGGCGGAAATGCCAGGTTTGTCTATGATTGCATGGGGGCGGGAGACAACGAGACAATGGTTAAATTTTCTATTGACTGCTGGGCGCAGGGTTCTAATATAGAATATTCTTACCATATTGTTTCGCCTAATGATGATTTGTTCGGCTGTATTGGACTTAAACACAAACGTTATTGTATTCTAAACAAACAATATACTAAAGAAGAATACGAGAAATTAATTCCTAAAATTAAAAAGCATATGAATGCTATGCCCTATATTGACAAGAAGGGAAGGGTGTATAAATATGGAGAATTTTTCCCAAGCGAATTGTCATTTTTCGGATATAATGAAACATTAGCCTATAGTTATTTCCCGTTGTCCAAAGAAGAAGCAAAAGAGAAGGGTTTTAATTGGACAGAAATAAAAATAAATAAATATGAAACAACAAAAAAATCGTCAGAGCTTCCTGATAATATTAAAGATGTGACTGATTCTATCCTAGATAAAATCATTGAGGATGAAGTAAATCAAAGACCTTATAAAATAGTACCGCAAGAGCTTTCTATTCTCAGACGATTAAATGTTCCATTGCCGCGGAAACATCATAACTATAGGCACTACGACAGAGTTTCAATGAGAAATCCGATGAAGCTCTGGCATCGTAGATGTATGTGCAACCCGACTTCGCAAAGCTTCAACGGGCGCGGTAAGACAAATCATTTTCATGGAAAAGAGAAATGTGTAGTAGAATTTAAAACAACTTACGCACCGGACCGACCAGAAATTATTTACTGCGAAAAATGTTATCAGCAAGAAATATATTAAACATGAAAAACAAACCAAAAATAATAATAATGTCCGGATACGGACTTAATTGCGAAGAAGAAACAAAATTTGCTTTTGAGTGGGCGGGAGGAAAAGCAGATATTGTGCACATCAATGACTTAATAAAAAAACCGAAAATGCTCTCGGAATATCAAATCCTGGCTTTCCCGGGAGGATTTTCTTATGGTGACGATACCGGCAGCGGCAAAGCTTATGCCAATAAGTTTAAGAATCACTTAGCTAAAGAACTTAAAGCATTTTTGTCGCGTGACACTCTCGTCATAGGCATTTGTAATGGATTTCAAATCATTACTAACTTAGGAATCCTGCCCGGTGCATTGACCTATAATAAAAAGGGCAAATACATAGACCGCTGGGTAGACTTGGAGGTTGTCGGACAAAGTCCATGGCTCAAGGGAATTAAAAAAATATCACTTCCGATAGCGCACGGGGAAGGAAAGTATGTAATAAATAAAAAAGAATATGAAAATTTAAAGAAGAACAGACAAATCGCTTTTACTTATGCAAAAGGAGAAATTTGTAAATTCCAAAATCTTGAGAAAAATCCAAATGGTTCAGAACATGACATTGCTGGAGTTTTAGCTTATAATGGGCGCGTACTAGGATTGATGCCTCATCCGGAAAGAGGGATGTTCGCTCACCAAAATCCTATGTGGCCCCAAAGGAAAGCAAGCTTCCTACGGGGCAAGTATAAAAATAAAAAAATAGAAAAATCAGGTGAAGGATTACAAATTTTTAAAAACGCAATTAAATACTTATGAACGAATTAAAAGAAAAGTGCGGAATCGTAGGAATATACGGACATGATTTGCCGGTCTCAAAACTGTGCTTTTTCTCTTTATTCGCGCTCCAGCACCGCGGACAGGAAGCTTCCGGTATCACCACAAGCGACGGAAAAAACATGTATACTCATAAAGGTGCCGGGCTGGTAGCGCAAGCTTATACAGAAAAAAACATAAAAGACCTGAAAGGATATGTGGGTATAGGGCATAATAGATATTCAACATCAGGTGGAAAAGCCCTTGACCATGCTCAACCAGTCATAAACAAGGATAATACTTTCGCTCTAGCGCACAATGGCAATTTACCTAGCGTAAAAGCTCTACAAAATTTTCTTTCTGCGCATAAAATTTTGCAAAAAAATAGAACTGATTCGGAATTAATAGCCGATGCTATTGGTTTTTATATAAAAGAAGGCGAGTCTCTGCCAAAAGCAGTTGCCGAAGTTTTTCCGCTTTTAACTGGAGCTTTTTCCCTTGTGATGATGGATAAAGATACGCTAGTAGCAGTACGAGATGAATACGGAATGCGGCCGCTTTGCTTAGGAAAAAGAGGTGGGGGCTACATCGTGGCATCAGAGACGTGCGCGCTTTACACCATAGCCGCGAACTTCGTCCGAGAGGTGAAACCAGGTGAAATGATTGTTATAAATAAAAATGGATTAAAAAGCATTAGATTGGCAGAAGCAAACCCAAAACATGATGTTTTTGAATATGTTTATTTTTCTAGACAAGACAGTGTGCTGGAAGGGAAACTTGTTTATGAAGTTAGAAAAAACTTCGGCAAAACTTTAGCCCACGAGTATAAACCTAAAGTTGATATAGTGGTGCCTATACCAGATACCGCTTTCCCAGTGGCCATAGGATATAGCCAAGTATCTGGAATACCCCTTGAAATGGCCTTGGTAAAAAACCGCTACGTGCACCGTACATTTATTGAGCCTGATCAGGAATCACGCCGGAATAGTGTTGCCTTGAAACTTATACCACTCCACAAAACACTCAAAGGAAAGCGTATTATAGTGATTGATGACTCAATTGTCCGGGGAAACACCAGCAGGAAACTCGTGAAGAGGCTTTTCAAGGCCGGCGCAAAAGAAGTGCATTTCCTGGTGTCATCACCACCGGTTCGCTTCCCTGATTTTTACGGTATTGATACACCAATGCAAAAAGAACTTATTGCTTCTAATAAAACAATAGAAGAAATAAGAAAATTCCTTGGTGCTACTTCGCTTCACTATTTATCTCTTGATGGATTAATAAAGTCTATCGGTTTGCCAAAGGAACATCTTTGCACTTCTTTTTTTACAGGCGAGTATCCGATTGATTTAAAAGAGCGCAAAAATGAAATAAATTATGACGTCCCAAAAGACTAAAATACAACTAGCTATTCTCATCTCCAACATCGGTACCGGCACCAACTTGAAAGCTATAATTGATGGAGTGAGTACCGGTAAAATTAAAGCTGAAATTTGCGCCGTAATTTCTGACATTGTTGATGCCCCAGGGCTAGAACATGCCAGAGCGTATAATTTGGAAAGTGAAATCTGTCCAGCTAAAGAATCCCTATTACCACTTTTGCAAAAATTGAACCCCGATTATATTTGCCTCGCCGGCTGGAAACAAATTATCTTGGACGAAATCATAGATACTTTTCCAAATAGAATTCTAAACACTCACCCTGGCTTGATACCTGATAAAATGGAAGAGGTCGTGAAAAATCCCGATGGTACGGATGCCTTATGGAACAAAGGGAAAATGACAAAGAAAGCGATGCAAAACTTTTTAGACAATCATGCCACTTATGCCGGTTGCACCAATCATTTTCTGTCTCATGAATTTGATTTCGGCCCGGTTTTGGGCAGGTGTTTTGAAAAAATTGAGCCCGGGGATAGCGTTGAATCTTTATACGCAAGGCTGAAGAAAAAGGAAAATGAATTGTATGTAGAAGTTTTAGAAAAACTATGTTCTAAAGTTCGTTAGAACATTAGAATAAGATTATGGAACAGAAAAAATTAAAAATCTTAATAATCGGTTCGGGGGGCAGGGAGCACGCGGTCGGATGGAAAGTGGCGCAGTCGCATAGAGCTGGACAGATTTTCTTTGCGCCAGGAAACGGAGGCACGCAAAATTTAGGAGTGAATGTGGATATCAAAGCAACTGATATAAAAAGACTTTTGGAATTTGCCAAGAAAGAAAAAATAGATTTGACGCTAGCTCTTCCTGATGACCCGCTGGCGCTAGGCATCGTTGATGAATTTATGAAACAGGGTCTGCGGATTTGGGGTCCGACTAGAGAGGCTGCAGAGCTTGAATGGTCCAAAGCATTTTCTAAAAATTTTATGCGCCGGCATAATTTGCCGACGGCAAAATTTGAAATATTCAATAATTTTGAAAAGGCAAAAGCATATGCCGAGGCAAGAAAAATGCCGATTGTTATAAAAGCCAGCGGCTTGGCGCTTGGAAAAGGTGTAATCATTGCGCAAACAAGAGAAGAAGCTGTTGAAGCACTTGAGAACATGATGATAAAGAAAATTTTTGGCGCATCAGGCGAAGAAGTAGTGATAGAAGAATTTATGGAAGGTCCAGAGATTTCTATCCATGCTTTTTCTGACGGAAAAAGTTGTAAAATATTTCCGGCATCACAAGACCATAAGAAAATAGGTGAAAATGACACCGGACCGAATACGGGCGGCGTAGGTGCTATTGCTCCGCTTCCTTTCGTGGACAAAGAACTTTTTGAAATTATAGAAAACACTATAGTTGCCCCTGCAATTAAAGGTCTTGCTTCCGACAATACACCTTTCGTGGGTATTTTATACCCAGGACTGATGCTCACCAAGGATGGCCCCAAACTGCTGGAATTCAATGCCCGTTTCGGTGATCCAGAAGCGCAAGTTTATATGCGGCTAATGGAAACTGATTTGTTAGATGTTGTTAATGCTTCTATTGACGGAGATCTTGAGAATCAGGAAATAAAATGGAGAAATACAAACAAACAATACTGCGCTTGCAATATAGTGCTTTGTTCTGCTGGATATCCGGGAAATTACCAGAAAGGGAAAATTATTTCCGGCATTGAAGAAGCGGAAATGCAGCCGGACATTGTGGTATTTCACGCCGGCACGAAAACAGAAAACGGCAAGCTTGTCACAAATGGGGGACGGGTACTCGGGGTTTCTGCTATCAGTAATACCTTAGAAGAAGCACTTAAAAAAGCCTACAAAGCCATAGAGAAAATTTCATTTGAAGGAATGCAATACAGAAAAGATATTGGACAAAAAGCCCTCGGCCATAGCTCGTCCACGGGCGAGGCTCTTTCATTAAAATAAAAAAAATGATAGTATAAGGAAACTATGAAAAACCCAAAAATTGGCATAATTATGGGCTCCGATTCAGATTTGGAAATAATGGCTGATGCCGCAAAAGTACTTGAAGAATTCAGCGTTTCTTATGAGATTACGGTAGCCTCTGCGCATCGGTCACCGGAGATTGTCCATAAATATGTCACGAAGGCTCCCGCTCGCGGGCTTAAAATTATCATCGCTGGCGCAGGGGGCGCAGCGCATTTGGCGGGCGTCACCGCATCTTTGACGACCTTACCCGTAATCGGCATACCGATAAAAACAAGAAATTTAGATGGGCTTGATTCTTTACTCTCCACCGTGGGTATGCCTCCGGGCGTGCCAGTAGCAACCGTCGGAATAAATGCCGGAAAAAATGCAGGGCTCTTGGCCGTTCAAATGCTCGCATTAACCGACAAAAATCTGGAAAAGAAGCTGATTGCTTATAAAAAGAAAATGGGCAACGAAATAAAAACAAAAGGCGCAAAACTTCTAAAAATCGGATATAAAAAATATCTCAGTCAATAATTATGAGTGATCTTTACATAAAAGCTGGAGTTAATATTAAAAAAGGAAACGAAGTTGTAAAAAGAATAAAGAGGCATGTCGCGTCCACCCACACAAAAATGGTATTAAAAAATATCGGGAGTTTTGGCGGTTTATATGACCTGGCGGATATAATAAAAAATTACAAAAACCCTGTTTTGGTGCAAAGCATTGACGGCGTGGGTACCAAGCTTTCTGTCGCCAAAATGATGAAAAAATACGATACAGTGGGAGAAGATATTGTGGGGCATAGTTGCGGAGATATCATCGCTATGGGAGCTCGTCCGATCACATTTCTTGATTATGTCGCCAATGAAACTCTCATTCCTAAAGAAATGGAAGCTATGGTGAAAGGTATGGCGAAAGCCTGCCATGAGGCCAAGGTGGCGCTTATCGGCGGCGAAACCGCGGAAATGCCCGGCACATATATGAAAGGGGAACACGACATCGCTGGGTGTATCACCGGCATAGTGGAAAAAGATAAAATTATCACGGGAGAAAAAATAAAAGAAAAAGATATCATTATGGGCTTTGCTTCAAATGGCTTGCATACCAACGGGTTTTCCTTGGCGCGCAAATTGATCTTTAAAACAGGAAAATATAGAATAAATGCGAGAGTTCCGGAATTAAAGGAAACAGTCGGCGAAGCGTTGCTGAAAGTGCATAAAAATTACACAAAACCAGTATTAAAAATCTTGGACTCTAACATAAAAATGCGGGGTATTGCGCATATCACTGGTGGAGGATTTATAGAAAATATTCCAAGAATTTTGCCGAAAAATCTTGATGCGGAAATTAAAAAAGGTTCATGGCCTATGTTACCGATTTTTCCTTTTATGCAAAAAATTGGTAATATAAGCGAGAAGGAAATGTACACTACTTTCAATATGGGTATCGGCCTTATGTTAATAGTCCCGACATCCGAGAAAAGAAATATTAATGAGATTCTGAAAAAACATAAAAATTATCGGGTTTACGAAATCGGAAAAATTATAAAAGGAAAAGGCGAAGTAATTTTGAAATAAAATGAATATACTTAAAGAAACAAATTTTAAAAATCTGGGAAAGAAATATACTGGTAAAGTGAGGGATGTTTATGTTCAGAAGGATAAAGTTATTTTGATTTCCACGGATAGATATTCGGCTTTTGACCGCAATTTAGCGCTTATACCCTGCAAAGGACAGGTATTGACGGAAGTAAGTAAATTTTGGTTTGAGCAGACAAAAGACATTGTCCCGAATCATGTCATAGATTTTCCTGATCCAAATGTCGTTGTGGGGAAAAAATGTACGGTACTTCCTGTGGAAATGGTGGTGCGCGGATATATCACCGGAGTGACGGGAACTTCCACTTGGACGCTATACCAAAAAGGAGAAAGAGATTTTGGAGATTTTGTTTTGCCTGACGGTATGCATAAAAATCAAAAACTGGATAAGCCGGTAATAACCCCTACTACAAAACATGAAGCTCATGACAGACCACTCACGAGCAAGATTATTTTGGAAGAAAAAATTATGACACCAGAAATTTGGCAAAAAGTTTCTGATATTGCCTTAAAACTTTTTGCCCGCGGACAGGAAGTGGCTTTAAAAAAGGGATTGATACTAGTAGACACAAAATACGAATTTGGACTTACAGAAAATGGAGAAATAATCTTAATAGATGAAATCCACACGCCTGACTCTTCCAGATATTGGCAGGCGAAAACTTACCAAGAGCGTATTGCAAATGGTCTGGAGCCTGAAAATTTTGATAAAGAATTCTTGCGCCTATGGTTTAAAGACAATTGCGACCCTTATAAAGATGAAAAGCTCCCGGAAGCTCCCGCAGATATGGTGACGGAACTTTCCAGGAGATACATACAAATCTGCGAACAAATTACCGGCATTCCTTTTAAAATTGAATCTGGCGATATTGAAAAAAGAATAGAAAATAATTTACAAGCTTATAAAATCTAAAAATATATGACAACAAATGCCATAAATCCATTAGACGGAAGATATTTTGAAAAAACTCGGGCACTTGCGCCATATTTTTCCGAACAAGCTCTGATGAAATACCGAATAATAGTGGAAGGGGAGTATTTGATTGCTCTTTCCCTCTCCGGTAAAACAAAATTAAGAAAATTCAATAATGTTGAAATTAAAAAAATTAGAAATTTATACGAACTTTCTCTAAAAGATTTTAAGCGTATAAAAAATATAGAGAAAATCACTAATCATGATGTAAAGGCAGTGGAATATTTTTTAAAAGAGCGACTTTCTAAAACATCCCTGAAGGGAAGTATTGAATGGATTCATTTTGCGATTACTTCTGAAGACACAAATAATATCGCCTATGCTTTAATCCTTTCTGATGCTCTGGAAAAAATAATGATAGCCGGAATTAAAGAAATAATTTTAAACTTAAATAAATTGGCTGTTCAGTACAAAAACTTGCCAATGCTGGCTCGCACTCATGGACAGTCCGCCAGCCCTACGGCTTTTGGGAAAGAAATGAAGGTATTTTCTCATAGGTTAGAAAAAAGGTTAGAGGGTCTAAAAAGTATAAAGATAGAAGCAAAATTAAATGGTGCTACGGGAAATTACAATGCTCATATAGCCGCTTATCCGAGTGTTAACTGGCCAGAATTTAGTAAAAAATTTATTGAAAGTTTTAATAAAGGACGTTCGCAAAAATTAGCGTGCAATCTTATTACCACTCAGATAGAATGCCATGATAGTTATGTAGCTATTTTTGATACATTAAGGAGAATAAATACAGTCTTGCTTGATTTCAATCAAGATATGTGGAGATATATTTCAGACGGTTGGGTAGGGCAAGTACCAAAAAAGAAAGAGACTGGTTCTTCTACCATGCCACACAAGATAAACCCGATTGATTTTGAAAATAGTGAAGGAAATTTAGGAATTGCCAACGCTCTTTTTGAATTTTTTGCCCGCAAACTGCCCATTTCAAGATTGCAAAGAGACCTTTCAGATTCTACCGTGGAACGCGCATTTGGCACAGCTTTTGGACACACATATTTAGCTTATATTTCGCTTCTAAAAGGTTTAAGTAAAATAAGTGTAAATAAAGAAAAAATGAAGCAAGATCTGCTCGCTCATCCGGAAGTGATTACCGAAGCCATTCAAACGATTCTACGGCGCGAGGGCGTTGAAATGCCGTATGAAAAATTAAAGCTTTTAACCCGAGGAAAACAAATTACGCTTGATAATATTCATAAATTCATTGATACTCTAAAAGTTAGTGATAAAGTAAAAAAAGAATTAAAAAGAATCACACCTTTAAACTATATCGGCCTTGCCACAAAATTGGTATAATAGGGATAATGAAGAAATTTTACATAACTTTACTATTAGCACTTTCCCTGCTACCTGTATGCAGAATATATGCACAGGCGACGAATGCCGGTTTTGTGCCGGGAAATATCTGGTATTCCATAGACCCATTTGAAGAAGGAGACAGGGTTAAAATATATACGGTACTCTTCAATCCAGACCAAAGGGAATTTTCCGGCACGGTGATATTCTTTGATAAAGCTACTTTTCTGGGTAAGAAAGAATTCGCTGTGGGATCAAGGGGAGTAAAAGACATATCCATAGACTGGACGGCAACTGTAGGCGACCACACTATTTTCGCTAAAATTGAAAATGCGAAATTTTTGATTTCCACAGGCAAATACGAAGAAGTATATTTATTCGGCAATCAGACTGAAGAAAGCAAGAGAAATGTGAGTAAAAAAATTATTCCGAAGACGCCTGCGGCTACTGACAATGGCTCAAAAGAAGGAATATTGGAAGCAAGTTCAAAATCAATAGAAAATTTAGGAAAATTAATTGAAGGAAAAACGCCAGACATAGTGGGCAAATCAATAATTTCCACCTCAAATACTATTGAGAGCTTTAGGGAAAATATCGGTAACTTTTCAGAAAATAGCAAAGAAGAAATAAAAAAAGAGCTTGCTGAAATCAAGAGCGAAAAAACAGGAAGTGAAAATGCTGGTTCTGCAAATAAACTGGAAAAACCATTTAAATACGTAAAACTATTCCTCTTATCGCTGGTATCATTTATCTTTAATAATAAATTTGTCTTTTATGGATTGTCAGTTTTAATCGCATTTTTCCTGTTGCGATATATTTGGCGCCTGGTTTTCTAATATGTTAAGATAAGGCTATGAAATTGCGAATTCTAGCCTTTCTTATCTTGCTGATTTCAATTCTGGCTTTCCCCCTATGGGTATCTGCCATCTTGGCCTTATTGGGAATGATGTATTTTTATTTTTTCATAGAAGCCGTTATTTTATTTCTTATTTCAGATTTGCTTTATGGAGTGCCGGAGCTAAAATTTTTTAATATAGTTTTTGTTTCATTTTTTGCATCACTTGTAATTTTTATAATTTTAAAGCTGTTAAAAAAGAAATTGAGATTTAAATAAAATGGCTTTTCGTAAATTTAAAAAAAATAAAACAAAAAATACGCTGGTGGAACCGGATGAAATTTTTCTTGAATCAAAGAATTTGGAAAACTTCGACCGCCAGCAATTTGAAGGCCGGATAGAAAAACCGATTCCTAAAAAAACTATTATGTTCCTCGGAGCTTTTTTTATATTTATATCTGTTGTATTCGGATTTCGCCTGATGCACCTCCAGATACAAAACGGCGACGCTTATAGAAAAAGAAGCGAAAATAATACCTTGGAAAAGGTGACTATTTTTACCGAAAGAGGCATCATTTATGACAGAAATGGGCGTGAACTGGCTTGGAATAAAAAAACAGAAGGATTGGAACCCTTTGGCATGCGCGTTTATCTTTCGCCGGGATTTTCGCACGTACTCGGCTATGTGAGCTACCCAACCAAAGACAACGCCGATCGTTATTGGCAGAGCGAATTTATGGGTAAAGACGGTTTGGAAAAGCAATACAATGAAAAGATAAAAGGCGAGAATGGTTCAAAAATAATAGAAACGGATGCGTTAGGTAAAATACATTCGGAGAATATTATAAACAGCCCTAAGAGGGGAAATGACTTGGTGACCAGCATTGATTCTCGGACAGGGAAAGCTTTGTTTACTTTTATTAAAAATTTATCAGAGAATAATGGATTCACCGGCGGAGCGGGAATCATCATGGATATTCAAAATGGAGAAATCATAGCTTCCACCAGTTTTCCGGAATACGATTCTGAAATCCTGTCTTTGGGCAAAGACGCAAGTAAAATCGATAATTATATAAATAATAAAAGAAAATTCTTTCTGGACAGAACAGTTTCGGGGCTTTATACGCCAGGCTCAATCGTCAAGCCATTTTTCGCGTTGGGCGCTCTGGCGGAGGGAGTAATTGACCCGTATAAAAAACTTCTTTCAACTGGCTCTATTTCAATACCGAATCCCTATTTTCCGGACCAAAAAACCGTTTTCAAAGACTGGAGAGCGCATGGCTGGACGGATATGGCGGAAGCTCTAGCTGTGTCTTCCGACGTTTATTTTTATACAATTGGGGGGGGATACGAGGGGCAAAAGGGCCTCGGTATTGTAAATCTTGAAAAATACGCAAGGCTTTTCGGCATCGGAGAGGCAACCGGAGTTGATTTGCCGGATGAAAAAGAAGGCATCATCCCCAGTCCAGAGTGGAAAATCGAAAATTTCAAAAATGATCCGTGGCGTATTGGAGATACTTATCATACGGCCATCGGACAATATGGATTTCAGGTTACCTTGATAGAAATGGCGCGCGCAGTGGGAGCTATTGCAAGCTACGGCAAGCTTGTCGCTCCGCACTTTATTTTAAACGACAAAGAAAAGGAGGAAAAATTTGCAATCATAGATTTTAAAAAAGAATATTTTGATGTGGTGCATAAGGGGATGAGACAAGCGGTATCTTACGGCACGGCTGTTGCGCTCAACGTGCCTTATGTAAAAGTCGCCGCTAAGACCGGCACGGCGCAGCTGGGCGCCCTGAAAAACAGGGTAAATTCCTGGGTCGTTGGTTTCTTCCCGTATCAGAATCCAAAATACGTTTTCACGATAATGATGGAATCCGGCCCGAAAAACAGCAGCATAAATGCCGCGTCCGCCATGCGGGAACTTCTAGACTGGATGTCCGTCAATACTCCGGAATATTTTGAGTAAAAAAGTATTTTATAGAAATTTGCATTTTGGGTGTTGATGAAATACAATGTATTCATGAGCAAAATGCGGATACTTTTAGTTTTGGGCATTTGGGTGGCGGTATTGCCGTACTTAGGCTTTCCATCTTCTTGGAAAGATATTTTATTTACTATCTCCGGCCTCGGGCTTGTCTATATGAGCTACATGCTCTACCAGGAATCTAAAACAGATGAAAAAAGCCCGGAGAAAATTTTTGATAACTTTTCGGAAAACAAGCCTTTTACTGAAGAAAAAATATAACCTAATCGAATGCAACCATTTTCAAATAAAAGACGTATAGCTACTGGCATTTTATTTATTGCCCTCTTTTTTATTTTGGGCGTTTATGTCGGCAAAAATAATCGCCCCGAGATAGAAAAAGTTACAAGCCTTTCTGGCAAAGAAACAGGGGTCGCAACAAAAGTGGACTTTTCTCCTTTCTGGAAAGTTTGGAATACTATCAACGAAAAGTACCCCGAAGCCGCCAAAACAACTGACCAAGAGAGAGTCTACGGGGCTATCGCGGGCCTGGTGGGCTCCCTGGAAGACCCATACAGCGTGTTTTTCAGCCCGGACGACGCAAAATTATTTGAAGATGAAATAGCCGGCAATTTCAGCGGAGTCGGCATGGAAGTCGGCATAAAAGACAAAGTCTTGACTGTCATCGCCCCACTGAAAGGCACTCCCGCCTACCGGGCAAATATCAAGCCCGGCGACAAAATTCTCAAAATTGATGAGGTAGTCACATCCGGCTTGAGCGTTGAAAAGGCGATTAAATTAATCAGAGGGGAGAGGGGTACCGCGGTCACGCTCACTATTTTCCGCGAAGGCAATAATGACCCGATAGAAATAAAAATAGTCCGGGACGTCATCAATATACCGACCCTAGATACGGAGCTCCGACCGGATGGCATTTTTGTCATAAAGTTTTATAGCTTTTCCGCTAATTCAGCAAATCTTTTCCGCAATGCAATCAGGAGTTTTGCCGAATCCAAGACCGATAAACTATTGCTTGATTTGCGCGGAAACCCGGGCGGATATCTGGAAGCCGCCGTTGATGTGGCTAGCTGGTTTTTGCCGGGAGGGAAAATCATTGTAACTGAAGACTATGGCAATAGTAAAAAACCTGAAATATTCAGGAGCAAGGGCTATGATATATTTAACGATAATTTAAAATTTGTTATTTTAATAGACGGCGGGTCGGCTTCGGCGTCTGAAATTGTCGCTGGCGCCTTGCGAGACCACAGACGGGCAAAGCTGGTGGGCGATAACAGCTTCGGTAAAGGCTCGGTGCAGGAAACGGTCAAGGTTACCCCCGATACTCTCCTGAAAATCACCGTGGCAAAATGGCTCACGCCTAATGGAAATTTAATCGCGGAAAAAGGGTTAACCCCAGATTATCTTGTGGAAATTACTAAAAAAGATGTAGAAAATAAAAAGGACCCGCAGTTAGAAAAAGCAGTAGAGTTATTATTAAAACCATGAAAGTAATATTTTTAAAAGACGTAGCCCGGGTGGGAAAAAAATACGACATCAAAGAAGTCAACGACGGCTATGCAATGAATTTTTTATTGCCGAGACGTTTGGCGGAAACAGCTACACTCAAAGCGGTAGCGCAACTGGAGTTGAAAAAGAGGGAAATCATAATTGAAAGAGAAGTCCAAGAGAGCCTGCTTCTAAAAAATTTAGAGGAAATAAAAGGTAAAACTGTCACTATCAAAGGCAAAGCGAACGAATTAGGACATCTTTTTTCCGCGATTCATAAGAAAGAAATTCTGGAAGCAATGAGTGAACAGCATCACGCCGAAATCAGCGAAGAATTTATCGTCTTAGAAAAACCAATTAAAGCAGTGGGGGAGTTTGAAATTCCGATTTCCATCAGAGACAAAAAATCTTCGTTTAAGCTTGTAGTAGCAGGAGAATAATTTTTATTCAATGGAAAATTTCCAAAACATTACAAAATTTCTCTTAACTTTATCCAAAAAAGCAGCGGAGATTACGCTCAGGCATTATTCTGCAGGAGGAATAGAAGCAGAAATAAAGGGAGATATGTCTCCGGTGACAAAAGCAGATACTGAAGTGAACAGTATGGTTATTTCTGAAGTAAGAAAAAGTTATCCGGATTATGGGGTAATGGGGGAAGAAGAATCGACAGAAATAAATGGTTCAAAGAAATTTTTTGTAGTTGATCCTATTGATGGCACTCTTATGTTTAAAATCGGCTGTCCGTTGTTTGTATTCTCGGCAGCTATAGTAGTTTACGGAGAGAGTGTTGCTGGCATACTTTCCAATCCACTAGCAAAAAGAACATTATTGGCAGAAAAAAATAAGGGCGCTTATTTGGTGGAAGAAAATAAGCGTATTCATGTAAGTTCAAAAAATAGTCTAGAAGGAGCTTTAGTAAATGCTGGATGGAAAAAAACAGCTCTGTCAAAATTACTACATGAACGCGGAGCGAAAACTCCTCAAGTTTTTGCAGTTTGTGAAGTTGCTTCGCTTATTGCGACTGGGGGATTTGAAGGAGGTACTTACAATGGGATGCACGCTCATGATATGGCAGCGACAAAGATTGTGATTGAAGAAGCTGGTGGAAAAGTTACAGATCTTGAGGGTAATGAACAGAAGTATGATCAAAAAATAAATGGAGCCGTTATGTCCAATGGTCTTTTACATGAAGAAATTGTCAAACTAGCCAAAGAAGCAGGTTTGAAAATTGAAACTTACAACCAATAAACTCGAATATTATATCGTATAAAAAGACAGATGTTTAGATTACATTCACCACTTTCTTGACCACAGTAGTACCGTTGAAGGATGTCTTTCGGCGAGAACCAAATTTGACGGTGCCGTCTTTGAGGGCGAAAAGGGTATGATCTTTGCCGATAGAGACGTTATTACCCGCCATAATGACCGTACCGCGCTGGCGGACGATAATAGAGCCAGATTGGGCCTTTTGACCATCGGAAAGCTTAATACCGAGGTATTTGGGGTTTGAATCTCTTAAGTTTTTGGCTGTTCCGCCGGCTTTTCTATGTGCCATTGTAAATTAGTTGTTAGGTTTTAGGTTCTAGTTTATAATAAAAACAATTAAGAGTATACCCGAAACTATGGAAAAAATCAAGCAATTTTTGGAAAGCGAGAAGGGGAAAGACATTTTAACAGTTATAATCGTGATTTTAGTGGGCTTGGGGTCGTTTGGCCTGGGCAGACTGTCAAAAAGCGCTCAAAATCCCGGCATACAAATAGAATATTCTGACGAAGATTTACTGAAAGTAGAAAATCAAGAAGCAAATGTTATTTCATCTGTAGAAGAAAATGTCGCTGGTAAAACTTTTTTCGCCTCAAATAGGGGAACAAAATATTATTCCGTCGGATGCTCGGCCGGCAAAACTATTAAGCAAGAAAATAGAGTCTATTTTGATACCAGGGAAGAGGCGGAAAAAGCAGGCTATGGGCTTTCAAGCTCGTGTAGATAACTTATAAAAAATGTGATAAATTCTATTTTATGGACAAAGAAACATTTAATCGCTTAAGTAATCGTCACAAAGAAGAGTTTTTAAGACAAGAAAAAATTATTACTGAAAACAGTAAGGGATTGGACCATGTAATCTTCGTGGTAAGCACAGGAGTATTCGTACTATCTATAAATTACCTGACAGGATTAAAAGATAATGTTCTTGAATATTCTTACATCCTTATTTGGTCATGGATATTTTTGGCTGGAGCAATTATTGTTCATGTACTTGGTTATAGACTAGCAATAAAATACGGTGAAAAAATTCAAGAGAAATTGGATAAATGGGGTAATAATGGTTTAACACCTCTGGATTATATACCTTATAAGGACAAAGATGCGCAAAAGCTTTATGGATTAGTAAATATGCTTAATGATATGGCTTTATGTTTAACAATTTTAGGAGTGATATTTTTACTATTTTTTGCTTCAGTTAATTTTTTAACAAACAATAAAATAAATAGAGCGAGTGAGGGACAAAAAGAAAAATTAGAATCTACAATAATAAATAATTACTATTATGGACCAGAGGTAGGAAAATAGAGCTAGGGAAGTGGTATTAGGACCATACTTAAAATATATATGCGTGTCGCACAACATATCTTTGGTGCAGGGTCAGTAAATTAGTAAGCAAAGACTACTTAAGCAATGGATTGGGATAGGTCTTCATATCACTTAAGACCTGTTCTAAACTCTCAATTGTTATAATTTTTGCATTCTTTGGAAGAACTCTAATTTTTTTATTCATATATAAATCTAAATCTTTTTGAGAAAATGAATTATTTGCCACAACAAAAAATAGTCTTTCTAGAAATCCTGAGTATTTAATTAGTTTTGCGCTCATATTAGTTTGAAGATTATGCATTGTCTCGGTACCAAATACATCAATTCCTAGGTTACCACTAGGTGAATAAATATAAAAATCTACACGATTTTTAGTGTTATCAAATATTTTTTCTGTATGTACAAAAACTTCACCAAACTTATTTTTAAGTAATTTTTCTAAATTTAATTCTATATTTCGACCACTAATATTAACTCTATGAGCGATTTCGGACCGAAATTTACCTTTACCGAAATGTGTATCTCGATAACCAAGCTCACCTCTTAATTTTTCTAATCCCCCAAAATTTCTCTCTATAAATTTTCTATTGGGTAAATAATTCAATTCATCTATTTCCGCTGATTTCGGAAGTCTACCTTTTTCTTTTATAAATCTATCAAACCCCTCCTTTATCTTCTCAGCAGTCCATTGTGGATTTTTTACACCCATACATTATCCAACACTATTCAATAGTTCCTTTATCCAATCAAGAATTCTCGTAATAGAGAGCGATTTAACCCAATCAATAGCCTCAGTGCCGGTAATACCGAAATAACGTAATAAAAGAACAGCGATAACTATAAGAATAATTAATTTGAGAAACCCGCCCTGTTTATTTTTTGCAACATATTTCATAGTCCCTCAATCATACTACAAACGGGGTAAATAATACATGGGGTCTAGGTAAGCGTTAATAGCGGCAATAGGCTGTTTAAGAACTCTCCCGGGACAAGATTTGCTGGGGACGGTACTTACACTCACCGCGCCTGACACATAAAGCGAAACATGCAAATGCGGTCCAGTTACTCTGCCGGTGCCTCCAGTATAACCTACTACTTCTCCTCTTGATACTTTTTGCCCTTCTTTTACTTTAATGAGTGAAAGGTGCCCATAAGCGCTTGAGAGGCCGTTGTTATATTCTATAAAAATCCATTTGCCGAAAGAAACACCGGAACAATTGGAGTCTGTGTTCCCTACTCCTTTTACTACGCCATCTGCCATAGCTTTGACCGGTAGCGGAGTCTTGGCCCGAAAATCAGTACCGCTGTGGCCGCTCGTATATGTCCTGTGAGGCCCTGTTTTGGCCCCGAATTCTTGGGTAACAAAAATTTTATCCAGGGGCCAACTTAAAATTCCGGAATCGGGCAATTGCGCAGGATCCAGAATAAATTTTAGTTGCGATTCATAATCGCGCAATTCTTTTTCAAAGGCTTCTTTTTTCGCTAATTGAGTTTTTAAAAGTTTTTGATAGTTAGCTTCGTTGTTTTTCGTCTCTTTTAGAAGTTTATTTTTCTCGTTGGTATTTTGCACCACGATTTTTTGCTGGTCCGAGAGCCTGGACTTGAGCGCGACAAGTTCATTCTTCGCGCCAACGGTTTCTTTTCTTGTATCTTCCAATTCCCCTTTTATTTCCTTTAGCTTGACTATTTCTTTCCTGATCTTTTCACGAAGACTCACTATATTGTCTATATCGTTCCAGATTGTCGTGAAATCATTCTCGGAAAGTATGGTTTCGAGTATGTTCTCAAGTTCAAACTCATTAGTTTTTCTTATTTCAAGCTTGATGGATTCTATGTTGTTCGTTATGATGCTTTGTTTACTCTTTATATCGAAGCTCAGACTTTGTATTTTGAGATTTGTCTTATCAATTTTCTTTTGAGTCACGGCAATATCGGTCACCAATTTTTTTCTGGTCAAATCAAGCTGTTTGATGGCGCTACTTAATGAACTTTTTTGTTCTCCTAAATTATCAAGTTCTGCTTGATAAGTTTTTATTTCTTCTTCAAGTTTAGCTATATCAGAGTCTTTTTGACTTATTTTAGTCTGAAGTTCCTCGGCCGTCTCCGCATAAGAAAAACCGATAGGAATTATCAATAGAATTATTAAAACTAATATATTAAATTGCTTTTTGCAGGCGGGATAAGGTTTCATTTTTTCCTAAAATGGAAGCGATAATAAAAGGATCTGGGGATTTATCGGCTCCGGAGAGAGCATAGCGCACCGGATGAAGAAGCTCTCCCCTGCTGCCTAAATTATCCGCTATAAGCATGAGTGTATTTTTTATTTCTTCTGTTTCAAAATTATTCTCATCTAAATTTTCTAGAGCTTTTCTTGCTAATTCTAAATTATGTTTTATCTTTTCCGCGGGAGTGTTTTTAAAAATTAATTTTAATTTATCATAATTCGGCGCCTCAAAGAAAAAGCGGAGCTCCCCTCTTTCAATCATATCTTTTATATCGCCCCATTTTGAGATACGCTCTTCTATAATGGGAATTAGCTTAGGGAAAATTTTTTCATTTTGTGTATTCTCCCTGAAACCTGCGCAGGCAGGTTTCAGCCACGCTAAAATATTTTTTTCTATTTCTTCTTTAGGAAGTAATTTGATGTGCTCTTTATTTATCCAATCTAATTTTTCTATATTAAATACTCCCCCGCTCTTTTGCACTTTCTTTAGGCTGAATTCTTTTACAAGTTCATCTAATGTAAATATTTCTCTATCATTCCCGGGATTCCAGCCGATAAGAGCCACGAAATTTAAAAGGGCCTCCGGCAAATAACCCTGTTCTCTATATTCCAACGCCGAAACCGCCCCATGCCTTTTGGAAAGCTTGGATTTATCGGCGCCAAGTATGAGCGGGATATGAGCATATTGCGGTCTCTCCCCTCCTAGCGCCTCCAATATCAAAATCTGCCTCGGGGTATTTGATATATGGTCTTGTCCACGGATAATATGAGTGACTCCCATCTCCATATCGTCCACCACTACCGCAAAATGATAAAGCGGGGTTTCCAAATCTTTGGCGATTACAAAATCTTCCAGGTCAGTGGTGTCAAATTCTATTTCGCCTAAAACAAGATCATTCCATTTTATTTTTTTATTCGGGTTCTTGAATCTTATTACTTCTCCCCTTTCACCTTCTTCTTTGGGTTCTTCCTTAGAAACATAAATAATTTTTTGGTCCAGTAAATTTTTTAAATATTTTTTATAAATTTCTGTTCTTTCCGATTGCCTGTAAAATTCGCCGTAAGGCATCTTGAGCCACTTAAAAGATTCAGTGATGTTGTCTTCAAACTCTTTTTTAGACCTTTCCCTGTCCGTATCTTCTATCCTTAAGATGAACTTTCCGCCATTCTGTTTAGCATATAAATAATTATATAAAGCCGTCCTAACAGACCCTATGTGAAACAACCCCGTAGGTGATGGCGGCATTCTAGTAATGACTTTTTCTTGCATAAAGCCATTTTAGCATTTATTTCACGAAAAGTAATCTCTATTTTTCGTGGCTCAAAGCTATATCCACCAGCGCGCGGGCAATTTTTGTGGCAGCGTCAGGCTTGTGGAAAGCTTTCGCGTTTTTTGCCATTTGCTCATAGCCCGCCTTATCTTCTATTATTCTTTCAATTTCTGAACTTAAAATATTGGCCGTCATATTCATTTCTTCAACGACGCTGCAAGCTCCTACTCGCGCGTAGTTGAAAGCATTCTTTTTTTGATGGTCCATATTTGTATTGGTTATCGGTATTAAGATAGCCGGCACGCCCCAAGAAGCTATTTCAAACAGCATTGAGCCTGCTCTAGAAATGACGATAGATGCCGCGCCAGCAGCCATTTTCATAGCTAAAGGATTTAAAAAAGGCATTGATAAATATCTTAATTTATATTTATTATCAGAGAGCACGACTTCGGCCCTGTCCACAACCATAACAAAATTCTTAACGCCAGTTTGATGGATAATTTGATAATTATTAACAAGCCTTGGCAATGCGTCTAGAATGGTGTTATTGATAAGTTCCGCCCCCTGAGAACCTCCTAAGACTAAAATAACTGGCAAGTCTCCTTCTAGCTTAAAATACTTTAGCGCTTCATTGCGCCCTGCGGGATTTTCTATTTCCGTTCTTATCGGCTGACCCGTCCAGGCGACCCGCTTTTTAGGAAAATAATCTGAAACTTCAATAAAAGAAACGGCTACTTTTTTAGCGAAATGTCCAGCCCATTTATTGACTCGGCCAGGAGTAGAGTCTGATTCATGGATAACCACGGGAATACGCAAGATTCTAGCGGCAAAAATTGTTGGAAATGAGGCATACCCGCCCTTGCCAAAAACAGCATCCGGATAAATTGAAAACATCTTAAAAAATGCGTTGATAACGCCGAAAAACATTTTAAAAATGTCGGAAAAATTTTCAAAAAAACTTTTAAGCGAAAAATAGGTGCGCATCTTGCCGGCAGTTATCTCTTCATATAAGAGCCCATTTTCAAAAAGCATTTCTTTGTCGTAAGGACTATCAGAAATATAATAGAGCTTGGCTCCTAGGATATTTTCATGGTCTATTATTTGGTTGACTCTTTCCGCAACAGCGATAATGGGATAAAAGTGTCCGCCTGTTCCCCCGCCTGTAAAAACTATTTTCATTTTACTTTGTGAATTTTATAAGCTTTTAACATTTTTCTGCTGAAATTTTGATATGTTTAAGACAATACCGATTGCCGCAAGATATATCATAAGCGAAGTGCCTCCATGGCTCATAAAAGGAAGCGGCACTCCGGTCAATGGAAAAACTCCGGTAATGGACGCAATATGCATAAAGGACTGCACTGTAACCAGTATAACAATTCCGGAAACCAAAAGTCTACCAAAGGAGTCCGGGGAATGGTTGGCAATGCGAAAGCCGCGTAGAGCGAAAAATAAATAAAGCATGATTGTCCCCACGGTTCCGACAAAGCCCAATTCCTCGCCCAAAACGGCAAAAATAGAATCACCCTGTGGTTCCGGAAGATAGCTGAATTTTTGAATGCTTTGGCCAAAACCCCGCCCAAACACTCCGCCGGAGCCGAGCGCAATGAGCGATTGTTGAATTTGATAAGAAGACCCTCGCGGATCAACCGATGGATCAATGAAAGTTTTTACCCGTTCTTGAAGATAAGGTGTAAAAAATACAAAAGACCCTAAAACAAGCAAGGCCCCCATCCCCAAACCCAGAATATATTTCATAGGAACACCAGAGATAAAAAGCATTGAAATGCCAGTTACTGCAATCAAAATAAAACTTTTAGTATCAGGCTGTTTCAGTAAAATTACGGCGATAATTGCAAGCATTATGCCAAACGGTAATATTCCAAATCGAAAATCCTGAACTCTGTTTTTCACCCAAGATAGCCAAGCCGCAAAATAAATCACAAAACCGAATTTTAAAATTTCCACCGGCTGCATTGATACCGGCCCTAATTTGAGCCATCTTTGCGCCCCCCCGTGGCTCCACCCCAAATATGGGATAAATACCGCCGCCGTGATGAGAATGGAAAATAAAAAGATGTAAAAAGAATATTTCCGCCAAAATTTATAATTTATCTTAAGCGCCACATACATAGAAAGGAGGCCCAAGCCGAGGCCTAAAACAATTTGATTAAAAAGTACTGAATAAAAAATCTTCTCGTTTTTGACCAGAATACCCAAAGAGGCGGACACAAACATAGCGACTCCGATAGTGACGAGAAGAATTACGATTATTAGAAAAAATTTATCTACCTTTTTTTCTCTCATTGATTTTGCGAAAAATGTCACTCAACTGTCGATTCTGCGGAATCGTGTCGCGTAAGTCCTTTGAACGCGACCAAGCGACCTAGCGACTGATAATTGCTAAAATGATTCCGATAATGGAAAAGACAGTTGAGAATACCCAATAACGCATAACAACCTTATAAGACGGCCAGCCCAGGGCTTCAAAATGATGATGCAGCGGCGCCAGCCGAAATAATCTTTTACCACTTCTGAATCTTTTAGAAAGGGCTTGCAGGATTACAGAGAGAGACGTAGCCGCTAAAGGTAAAGCAACAATCGGCAAAATAAAAACCGAATCAGTCAGGAAAGCAAGGGTTGCCAGAGTAACGGTAAGCCCCATGATGCCTGTTTCTCCCATATAAAATCTCGCCGGCGGGATATTAAACCACAAAAATGCTAATATCGCCCCGGTAATCACTCCGGAAAAAGCGGCCAAATCTATCTGATTATTAGCGAAAGCTATCGCCGCATAAGCGGCGAAAATAGAAGCCAGCACCCCGCCGGAGAGCCCATCTATGCCGTCTATCACTCCGCCGGAGAATGTCGCCAAAGCAACCAGCATAAAAAATGGGATTATTAGAGCTCCTAAATAAATCTCTCCGCTAAAAGGTATATGTAAAGCTACCATTCCAAGCTTGTAAAAAAACCAAGAACCTATCAAAAGAGAAAAAAGGGCGATGAGAACAACCTTCCACTTGCGCGCTTGGCTGTCGTCCCGCGCAAACTTGTTTGTGCTGTAGATTTGAATGAGATCATCAAAGAGGCCGATAAGCGAACCCAAAAGTAAAGTAAAAAATGGAATCAATGTTTGGTTGCGGCTCAAGAAATTTAATTTCTCTGTCACAGGTGTCGGAGAAAAAATTGAAATTAAATAAAAAAGAAGCGTGGTTAAGAGCGCAGAAACCCAAATTATTATCCCCCCCACCCTGGGCGTGCGAAGCTCATCTTGTTCGTTGTGTATTTTTTGGAAATCAGGCGCCGTCACTTCAGTACTCCTGGAGTACTTTTTCCACATCTTGAATTTGTAGAAAAAATGGGTGGCGCCGGGGGTAAAAAATAAGCCTAAAAAAAAGGCTAAAGCCGTCGGCACGAAGATTTTCACTAAGTCCAAATACATGGCTAAATAATACCATTTTTACTCATTTTAATACACCATCAAAAGGCTAGTATACCTCCGCCTGATAACACTTCTCGCAGTAGACAATTTCCGGCCTCTCTGGAGCGTATGAAGTTTCAAATTCGTTTTGACAATCCTTTTTCATACACTTTCGGTGCCAGAGTTTCCTTGGATTTCGTAATGCAAACCTATCTTGCCTACGGCAAGGAAAACATTTCTCTGGTATTGGTAAGTTTAGAATTTTGTACAAAGCAAGCTCCAAAGAAGTAGTCTTAAAAGCAGTAGTACATAAAGTGTATTTTTCTTTATCGGCTCCCGAATTTTGCGAGACGCATTGTATGACTCCTTCTGTAATTTTATAATCCCGAGGCGGACGTTCATGCCAAGTGAAGCCCGCTTTTAGTGCCTGTTCCTTGGTTAAGGGAAAATAATCTTGCGCCATGGACTCATTATAAGCGAATGGCGAAAGATTGCTGGGAAAATATTCACCCCATTCCCCTGTTTTCTGCATATGTTCAATGATTTTTTTCTTTAACTCCAGATATTCATTTTTAGTGTATTGTTTATTTAGTATGCAGTACTGGCCCTTTTTAAGGCCAAAACACCCAAAACAATCTTGTGCGCTAAAACACATGTCGCAATAATATGAATCGGTAATAGTGTTAAGACAACTTCTGGCTACGATAGTTCGAACAGGCTTTTCAACACCTTGCACTTCATAAGACAGCTCTCCACTGTCAATTTCTGTACAATCAAGACAATCATCAACCCTATACCAGGCATCTTGCATATACGCAGTATCTTTATTATTCCGGCAGTTAAACGATCCACGACATCTCTCCACATTTTCTAAATAATCTCCAGTTGAATTTTGAGCTTGAAAACCGTGATAATATTTAAATGGAAACTTCAGCCTAAATTCAGCCAGCTTATTTTTCATCTCTGCAATTGATTTGTTGTCCCAGAGAAAATTTTTGATTCTTTTTTGATACTCTTCTTTTCCTATATTTTCATTAAAATAATAGTAATGCTTACTGCGAAGGCCTACACAGCCAAAACAATCAGAACAATCGCGGCAATCGCTTGAAAAATAAACATTCACGCAATCCGAGCAATCGTAGGCCCAGCAACATTTTGAGCATTTGCTAATATTTATACATTCATAGCAAAATTCACTTTTACCCGCCATATAACAATCTCCCGAGAAAAAAGTGTGCCCACACCAGCTACCATACATGCACTTATCGCAGTCGCCACTAGTTACCAGCATATAACAATCCCGATTATTGTTGGCTTGATTTGTATATTCACTATTGGGGCTATTGGAATTCACTAATGCGATATGTGGCACCATACGTCGTAGTTCTTCATATTGTTCAAAAAATGGTCTACTAAAATCAAAATCACGTCCGTACTGCTTCGCATTAAAAGCATCAGATTTCCAATATTCCTGTTC
>Ga0155766_130_pt3 | contig 27012 bp, 28 predicted proteins | sample RifCSPlowO2_01_FD_107420 | JGI IMG/M metagenome (GOLD analysis project Ga0155766, IMG submission 107420) | Candidatus Nomurabacteria bacterium RIFCSPLOWO2_01_FULL_41_12
AAGAATATGGCAGAGCGGACTGCTACCAATGCGCCAATGCAGGGCACCGCGGCGGATATCATCAAGCTAGCTATCAGGTATGCGGAAGAGGATTTAAAAAAAGAAGGGTTACTGGGGAAAGTACATCTAGTACTCCAGATTCACGACGAGCTAGTATATGAAGTAGAGGAACAGGTATTATTAAAAGCTGATAGAATAATAAAAAATGCGATGGAGGGTGTGCTGGGGAGGTCGTATTTACATTACAAAACGGACATTCCGCTTTTGGTGCATTCCGGCTATGGAGATAATTTTGGGGAGGTAAAATAAAGTCTTTTATGCTACAATCAGAGGATGGAAACTAAGAATTCTTATACAGGCACTATACATGGAGTTTTAGCGCACTCATACTCAATTTATTTCATCTTGTTTTTAATCGGTATTTGCCTCGACCTTATTTTTTCCACCCGAAGCGGATCCGCCTTTGGCGGAGAGATTTTTACGGACTCTATTATGGTACCACTCGGGCTCCTTTTTTTAGTCTTGGCTACCATTATAATACTTTGGGCGCAAAAAACTGGACGGGATTTTAGAAAAGTGGCAGAAGTAAAAACAGAACATTTCTGCCGCGGACCGTATTGTTATACTAGAATTCCCACGCAGTGGGGGCTTTTCTTCTTAATGCTTGGTTTTGGAATTATTACTAATTCGTTTTTTATAGTTTTGTTGACCACTATTGCATTTTTTATTTCTAAATTTATTTTCATCAGTAAACACGACAAAATTCTTATAGAGAAATACGGCGCGGCTTACATGGAATACAAGAAATTAGTTAAGTTTTAATATGATCTATCTTTTTGCTGGTGATGATGCCAAGAATAAACTTCTTGCTTATGAGAAATTTTTAAAGTCTATACCCTCCGGCACAGAGACTTTCTTTATCAATAGGAATGACTTTAACAAAACTCAAATAGAGAGCCTTTATTCCGGCTCCGGACTTTTTTTCTCAAAGTGCGCGGTAATATTTGAAAATATTCTTGAATATGAAGAAAATCGAGATTTTATTTTAGAGAAATTGAAACCAATGAGCAAGTCCCCAAACTCTTTTGTCTTCTTAGAAAGCAAATTGAATAAAATGATACTGGACATTTTTAAAAAGACGCGCGCGGAGTTAAACATTTTTATATTACCCAAAGCACAGACAGAAAAATTTAACAATTTTCTGGTAGCCAATGCGTTTGGGCAAAAGGATAAATTAAATCTCTGGATTTATTTCCGCCAAGCGGTAGACCGCGGGGTGGGGATGGAGGAGCTTATTGGTGTTCTTTTCTGGAAAGTTAAAGATATGCTGATAAAAAAAGATTTCCGCAAGTTCTCCGAGGCCGAACTTAAGAGTTCGGCCTCTCGTCTCTCTTTTCTTTTACCGGAAGCCAGAAAAGCTGGCCTTGACGCCGAAGCCGCTTTTGAGCAGTTTTTGTTGGAAGCTTTCTAGGAATCTTGATTTTTAGCCTTATTTCATATATATTTTATTTCTATGTACCCGTAGCTGTTTTGGTAGGTCGTTCTTATATGCGCCCGTAGCTCAGTCGGTAGAGCAGATCCCTTTTAAGGATAAGGTCGTTGGTTCGATCCCAACCGGGCGCACACAAATTTATCTTTCATGAAAGACAAAATTTTTTTTAACCTAAAAAGCCCTTTCAAGCCGGCAGGAGACCAGCCGGCGGCTATTTTAAAGCTTATTAAAGGGCTAGAAAAAGGAATGAAAAAGCAGACATTGCTTGGCGCCACAGGCACTGGCAAGACTTTTACTATGGCGAATGTGATAGTAAAGTACAATAAACCGACACTAGTGATAGCGCATAACAAAACTCTGGCGGCCCAGCTGGCGCAAGAATTTAGGGGATTTTTTCCTGATGCGGCGGTGCATTATTTTGTTTCTTATTACGATTATTATCAGCCGGAAGCTTATATGCCAGCATCCGATACTTATATTGAAAAAGATGCTTCTATAAATAAAGAGATAGATATGCTTCGTCATGCTTCTACGCAAGCGCTACTTACCCGGCCTGACGTTATTATCGTGGCATCAGTCTCCTGCATTTATGGTTTAGGTTCTCCGGAGGAATATGAAAAGGTTAATTTAAAGTTAGAAGTTGGGACGAAGATGGACAGGTTAACTTTAATGAAGAAATTGATTGAAATTCACTTTGAACGTACAAATGCGGATTTAAATCCTGGAACTTTCCGTTCTATTGGAGCGCGAGTAGAATTTATGCCAATTTCAGAGACGATAATGTATCAGGTGGAATTTGAAGGGGGAAAAATCTCTAAAATTATTAAAGTAGACCCTATTTCTTCACAGATTATTTCCAAAGAAAATAATGTGTTTATTTTTCCCGCAAAGCATTTCATTACCGAAGATGTGAAGAAAAAAAAAGCTTTAGTAGAAATTAAAAAAGAATTGAATACCCAATTAAAAAAATTTGAGCAAGAAGGGAAATTGTTAGAAGCTGAACGTATTAAGCGCCGTACTAATTATGATCTCGCGATGATGCGCGAAGTAGGATATTGTAGTGGCATAGAAAATTACTCACGCCACTTATCGGGAAAGAAAGAAGATGAACCGCCGGAAACACTTTTGTCTTATTTTCCCCGCCTGCTCCCGACCAATCGGGAGGGCGGGCAGGCAAAGCCCAATTTTCTTACTATTATTGACGAGTCGCATGTTACCCTGCCTCAATTACATGGCATGTATGCCGGAGATGCTTCTCGCAAGAAAACCCTTGTAGAATATGGTTTTCGCCTACCTTCAGCGAAGGATAACAGACCTTTAAAATATCCTGAGTTTAGCGAGAGAATCGGGCAGGTAATTTATACATCCGCAACCCCATCGGATTTTGAAAGAAAAGAGAGCGAGCAAATCGTGGAACAGATTATCCGCCCAACCGGACTGGTAGATCCGGAGACAATTGTAAGACCCGTATCGGCTCGGGGGCAGTCTTTTGCTCAGGCCCGGACCCAACCAGACCATTCGCAAAAGTCTGATCCTTCGCCTCAATACCCTGGCCAAATTCAGGACTTTATCATAGAAACAGAAAAGACAATTAAAAAAGGTTTTCGAGTCTTGGCGACGACGCTGACAAAAAAGATGGCGGAAGATTTGACTGCATATTTAAAAGAACGTGGGTTTAAAGCTGAGTACTTGCATTCTGATATTAAAACTATGGACCGAATCAAGATACTTACCAAATTTAGGCATGGAGGAAAAGGAGAACCTGCCCCGTCCCAAGCCGAAGGCTTTGGTTCGGGGTTTGATGTATTAGTAGGGGTGAATTTACTTCGCGAGGGGCTTGATTTGCCGGAAGTAGCGCTCATTGGCATATTAGACGCTGATAAAGCAGGGTTCTTGCGTTCCGAAACGTCTCTTATTCAGACGATAGGTCGTGCTGCGCGTAATTCAGAGAGCAAAGTTATTCTTTATGCAGATATTATAACAGGTGCGATGGACTACGCTTTAAAGGAAACTGCCCGTCGCCGCAACACCCAACTTGCCTACAATAAAAAGCATGGCATTACTCCAAAGACAATTATGAAGCATATTAAAGACATTACCGAGGAACTGGAGAGTGAACACGGGAAAGTAGTAAATGCAGAACTGGCGCTTGATTTGGAAATTTTCAGGAAGGCTTACAAAAAAGAATTAACAAAACCCTTCAAGCCTGCCGGCTTGGGAGAATCTCGCCTTTCAGACCGAGAAATTGAGATGTTGACTTATGAGAAAATAATAAAAATAAAAGAGAAAGAAATGAACAAGGCGGTAAAAGAACTGGACTTTGAAACTGCGGCAATATTGAGAGATGAGATCGGTGTGCTTAGAGCAAGATCAGATAAAAAAGACAACATATAAGAATTAAACATTGTGATATAATTATTATTATGGAAAGACCACCAAATATAAATACACCTCGGAGTCAGGATAATTCTAAGCCCATAGATTTTTCACCCTATGAATTAAACTATAATGAATTTTGGGGCTTGGTTTCGGTGGTAAACTCTAAAGATCCTAAAATAACAGCTAAGGACAAAGCTGACACTAAAGCCCAACTTGCGGCGCACAATGCGGCTTTAGCTAAAAAGAGAGGAACTAAAGGAAAGGAAGCATACTCCTCAGAGGAACTTTCTCACCTTTCTGAAACTGGAGCTTCGAAAGAAGAATTTGATTTTTATCAAAATCATTTTAAAGGTATGGCTGACAGGCACAATAAGCGGAAGGGATGGGAAAGGATTGTTGATAAAAATATATTAGAAAATGACAAGCCTAAACGTCCCAAAAAAATCAGCAAGGAATATGTCATGCAAGAGCGGGCGGAGATGGAAAATCGGGATTTTGATCGGATGTTAGATCAAGAACGACGCGAATGGGATCCAGATCTGCAACGAGTTGTTGAAGCTTTAAAGTCCAAACGTGACGATCCGGAAGGAAAGGGAAAAAAGCGTGTTGTTGTTATGTATCAATTAGGAGGAGGGCTTAAAGGACCAGCTGGAGGAGCAGTGGTTGCCGCGCTTCACGAAATGGGAATTACACCAGCTATATTTAAGGCGCTAGTAGGTTCATCTTGTGGTCTGGATAATGAGATTTATTATGCTGATGGCAAGGAGTCTACTTACCGGGGTATTTCTATATATTATGAAGAATGTAATACAAAAAAATTCTTAGATGTAAGACCGGGTCGCTTAGATCAAATAATGGATGTTAGTGTAGTGGAAGATGCTATGCGAGAAGGGCCAAAAGCACTCAATCAAGAACGTATTAAGAATCAGCCATGTGAGATTCACGCAGTTGTAACACCAGTAAATAGCGGTAAAGCTAAATTAGTTGATGTGAAAACGGCAGTTAATGAATCTGGAAAACCTGATATGATTGCCGCAGTAAAAGGGTCTATGAATGTCAGATTATTTCGTGCTCCCGGTACTATGGTAAATGGGGAACTGGTGGAAGACGGAAGTTTTGGTAAAATGGAATTACAAACAATAATTGATAAATTTAAACCAGATGATCCTGATGTGGAATTTTCTATTTTAGTAATACCTAATACACCTTTTAAGAAGTTGGAAGAATTTAAAGCGTCAGACAGTTTACTTGAACATCTTCCTGACACTGATCTTATTAATTCAGGAAGTGTTGGCACATTCAGGAAATTTCAGCGAGTTTCTGCCGGAATGCGTGATATGGTAAGAGAATTTAAAGAAGCCAAGGGGGTTAACATTGGTGTTCTTTGGCCACCTGATACAGGGCTAGATACCCTTGATCAGGACCCAGATCAGATGAAGATTGCTGTAGTAGATACTATTAGAGATACAGTTAGACAATTTGGGGAATTACCACTAGAAAAAATAAAAATATACGAGAGTGAAGAATCCCAAGATCAAAAAGCAGCTTAGTGTCTTTACATCAATGAGATTTTGAGAATTTTTTATACTTTTATGAAAATAGGAATTGATTTGGTGAAAATTACAGACCTTCAAAAAACAATTTACGGGGATTTAGAAAAAATTTTTACCATAGATGAACTTTCGTCGACCCCCAAAGAACTCGCGGGCATATTTGCCGCTAAAGAGGCCTTTTTTAAGGCATTGGGCCGCAAAGAAGATTGGTTGAGTGTTTGGCTGGAGCATGAAGATTCAGGTAAGCCGCTACTAAAGACCATATTACCTCTTGATAATAAAAAAACAGAAGTTAGCATTAGTTATGCCGGAGAGTATGCAACGGCAATAGTAATAATTTTTTAGGCTATGGAAACCCTGGTAGATTTATTTAAAAGTTTTAAGGGAAGAGGGGATAAAACTGCTATTATTTACCGGACGGGCGTTAGACGATTTGTTTTTTCTTATTTTGAAATATTTCAGATGAGTTTAAAGTTCGCCAGCTGGCTTAAGAGTCAGGAAATTGTTAAAGGAGATAAAGTTATAATTTGGGCACTCAATAGTCCTTGGTGGGTAGTTGCTTATTTTGGTTCCATAATTTCCGGTGTTGTAATTGTTCCTATAGACTTTGCTTCAGGAAAAGACAGGGCTCAAAAAATTTTAGAACTTACAAAATCAAAATTAATAATTCAAAGTCAGTATAAATTTGACCGTTTTCAAGACCAAAAAGCAATTAATATAGAGGATTTAGAGTATTTGGTTGCCGGTTTAGAACCAAGCTCAATTGACTCAAATGACATACAATCATCTATTTTAGTAGAATTAATCTACACTTCAGGCACGACAGGGGACCCAAAAGGTGTCATGCTTTCTCATAAAAACCTGATAACCAATTTAAAACAAGTTACTGCGCATATTTCTATAGACTCATCTTATAATTTTCTCTCTCTTTTGCCGCTTTCCCATATGTTTGAACAAACTTGCGGTTTTTTAAGTCCGCTTTATTTAGGCGGGAGTGTTATTTATTTACGAACACTTAAACCCTCTGCGATCTTTGAGGCATTTAAAAAAGAAGATGTATATGTTGCAGTTTGTGTGCCACGATTATTGCAACTGCTTAAAACTTCAATTGAAAGAGAGTTTCAAAATAAAAATATTACGTGGCTTCTACATCCGTTGTCATTTTTAATTCATAATAAATTCGGAAAGAATTTTAAATTCTTTGTGTCGGGTGGAGCGGCGCTTAACATTCAGACTGGAAAATTTTGGCAAAAGATTGGTTTTAAAGTTTTAGAAGGATATGGACTGACCGAAACAGCTCCTGTTCTTACTGCCAATGTTCTAGATAAACAAATATTAGGAACTGTCGGGAAGTGTTTGCCCGGAGTCCAGATTAAGCTGGAAGAAAATGAAATTTTAGCTAAAGGAGAAAATATATTTAAAGGATATTATGAAAATGATGAAGCAACCAATAAAGTTTTTACAAAAGATGGTTGGTTTAAGACCGGAGATCTGGGGGAGTTTGGCGCCGATGGATATTTAAAAATTAAAGGCCGATTGAAAGATATGATTGTCACAGGGGCGGGCATAAATGTTTTTCCAGATGATGTGGAGGATGTTTTAAATAATATAATAGGGGTTAAAGAATCTTGCGTGCTTGGGGTTGATCATGGTAATGGGGACGAAGTTCACGCTGCCCTTATTTTAGAACAGGAAAAGTATAAGTCGGAAGAAGTTATTCAGTTGGCCAATAATCAACTTGACCCCGAACAGCGCATTACCAGTTATTCCGTATGGCCTTATCCTGAATTTCCGAAAACTACGACCTTAAAAATTCAAAAATTTCTTATTAAAAAAGAAATAGAAGAAAAGCAATCTAGTCATTCGGAAGAAATTTTAAGGGATAAGCTGATTAATCTTATTGCAATGGTAACACATAAGCCTCTTCTCTCCATTGCAGAGGATTCGGTAATTGTGCGTGATCTTGACCTTACTTCTATTACCAGGCTAGAGTTGGTAAATTTTATTGAATTGGAATACAAGATGGATTTGGATGATAATATGATTGATCAGAATACTACTGTCAGTACTTTACGCAAAACTATTATTAACCGTGAAAAATATAAGGTAAATAATCATCTCAGATTTTGGCCCAATAGCGCCTGGGCGCGGGCACTTCGTTTTATTTCAGATACCTTAATTACTTACCCGCTTTTTAAACATTATGTAAAACTTGAAGTAGTTGGGGATGGTATTTTTAATAATCTTTCATCTCCAGTAATATTCATCTCAAATCATATAAGTTTTGGTGATCATCCTTCTATTTATTTTGCTTTAAAAAGAAGGTGGCGCAGTAAGACCGCCACAGCAGCTTTTGAGGAATTCTTTTTTCCAGAAAATGGCTCAAAAGGTAAAAAGTTGCTGAGACGCATATTTTTTGACACAGGAAGTCTATTCTTGAATCTTTTTCCACTTTCACAAGTGAAGGGTTTTAGAGAAACATTAAATTTCATGGGTAAATTAGCCGACAATAAAATAAATATTTTAATTTTTCCTGAAGGCACCCGATCAAAGACAGGAGAACTTCTGCCATTTATGTCTGGTATTGGTATTATTGTTAAGGAACTTAAAATTCCAGTAATTCCCATTAAAATTTCCGGCATAGATGAGGTTCTTCATAGAGACATGAGATGGCCTAAAAGGGGGTGGGCCCAAGTTAAATTTGGAAAACCCATTTTTTTTACCAAAGAAAGCCCTAGTGAAATAGCGGGAAAATGTCGTGAGGCTATTTTAAAGCTTTAAAATCATTTAATGAAGAAAAATAATAAAAAAATAATATTATATTTAGGAGGAGGAGCAATGTCCGGAGTTTATGGAGCCGGAGTTTTAAAAGGTTTGCACGATCTTTTATTAACAGAATCAATTGAAGCGATATATAGCGGGTCGGCGGGATCCGTTAATGCCGCGTATCTTTTATCTGATAAGGTTGAAATAGGATCTACAATTTATTGGGAAGATTTAAGGCATGGCTTTTTATTTCCTTTTAATATAATTCGAGGTACGATCGATTTATTTTATAACAGGTTTATAAAAGAGATAGAAAAAGAAAAATTCCATAATGTGGTTAATGTTGATTACGTATATAATATCTTACAAAACATAAAACCCCTGGATTTAGATATGATTAAAAATCATCCCATAAGTCTATATGTAAAAGTATTAGATATAGATACGGGAGAGACAGAGTATAAAGTTTTTAAGGATTATGCTAATTTAGCTTTATTAAAAGCAGCTATAAATGTAAAACCATATTCTTTTGAAGAAACCATACTTAATGGGAAACGTTATGTTGACGCTACTATTAAAGAACCGTTAGGCATTGAATATTTACTAGACAAATATCACGACAGAAAGATAGTAGTGATTTTAAATGAACCAATTAAAAGGGGTTTTAGACATTATCTTAAAAATTTTCTTGAAGGCACCGTTTCCGGTCTTTATCCGTACAACATTTCTCTTTATAAAATGTTTATGAACAGGGAAAATCTTATTAGAAAAGATATCCAAATATGCTTGAGTGATGAAAGAATATTATTACTTTATCCGAATTTTAAGAATCGAGCCAGGCCTAGAACCACAGACCCCTTAGTACTTCAACAAACATTTAATTTAGGGCTTGAGGATGCTAAAAAAGTAATAGACTTCATACATTAGTTTATAATATACTCAATCAAATAAGCTTTATTTGATTCCTCTCATAGTATTTTTATAATAAAGTGTTATATTAAGTTAATATCATGCGTCAGAATTTAGAACCTAAAAGTATTGAAACACAGGCTCCAATTGATACTCAAGGAGATTGGGCAAAAGATTATCCAAAATCCCGCGAAGAAGCAGATGCTCTGGTTAAATCTGCACGAGGTGCTTTTCATGCTTTGAAACTTCCTGATACACCAGGATTAGCTGATACACCTCGCTTGACCCTAAATAATCTCTTTACGATAGCTCGACACAGGGCACAACTTAAAGATTTTGACATAAACAATGACGGTGCCGGGGGCATAATTCTTCCTTTTAAAAATACCACAAAAATTCCGGAAGGATTTGAGGATTGGGCTAAGCAAAAATATTTACTCGCTCTAAGTTTGCGGGATGCTTTACATAAAGAATATATTTACACTTACCGCATTGCACACGAAAGAGATGAATCTGAAGATTTTAGCAATCGTCCCAGAGTAGGCAGGTTCTCTCATTTATCTGACGAAGAAATAGATTTTTTAAATAGAGAAAGCAAGGAAACGGGTGACTTGATATTTGGGACATTTGCAATTGTTATAGAAAACGGAAAACCTATATTTAAGTCAACTTCTCAAGAGGGGGCAGTCAATGAAGTACTTGATAGATTAATTGAACACCATAGTGCATGGCTTGAGCGTTACAAGTCCTCATTCCTTTCAAGGTTTCCAAAAATCTCTAAATTCTTAGCTGTAATTGATACTGCCAGGGAAGTTGGTTTAAAAAACCTAAAGGACTCTGACCTCTTAATAAGTTTTATATGGGACAATATTGTGGCTTTTCAAATCATGGCTATTAAACAGATTAATATAGAAAAAGTAAAATGATTAAATTATTTAATTCACTTTTAAAAACACAGGGTCTTGATGAGCAGGTGATAGAGAAATTTGAAACTGAATTTAGAGGCCTGATTTTATTAGCTTTGATCGCTACAAGCCAGAGTAGATTAGATAAAAGAGAAGAACAGTCATTATTAGAATATTTTAAAATAGGGGATGAAGAAGCCGTAGTGAATACTTTAACTACTCACTATTCTAAAATTGAATGGGAAAAAATGCTTAATAGTGAGATAAAACCTATAATTCAAACTTACTTAAAAGATGTTGTAATGGTTTAGAAAATTCACGTAGATTATTACTTTTTATTGAGAATGTGAAAACTATTGACCAAAATGGCTGATATTTCATCTATATTCTTATTGCGGGCATCGGTAATTTTATAAGGATTTCCAACAATAACACTCATTTTTTTCTTTCCGAATAGGAATGCACTAAATTTGATTTTGCCCACTGTTTGTAAAAATATAGGCAATATAGTGAGATTATTAAATTCCTGCACAAGAGTAGATGCTCCTCGGCCCGGTACAGGGCGCGCATTATCATCCGAAACCATTTTTCCATATGGGAAAATTATCACCACTCCTTTGTTTAGAAGTATTGATCGGAAATCTTTTAATGACGTGTCCAACCCTTTTCCTTTATTGGCGTGACATACACCGGTGGTAGTTAAGAAGAAATTATAAAATGGATTAAGAAAAAATTTATCTCCTGCCATGAATCCGAGTGGTAGATATTTATTAGAAAAGAAAGGGAAAAGAGTTCCCAGAATCATGGAATCCCAGTAACTTTTATGGTTTGAGATTACTAAAAGCGGGGTGGAGATATCTTTCAAATTTTTTTTTCCAGTGACAGAGAATTTATAAAAGATTCGCATACAAATAAATGTCACAAGCCATACAATACGTTGAGTTATCCCGTAAAAAATTTGCATTATTGAATTATATAAAAAATACTATTCTTTTCCTATTTTTCTGCTATACTCTTATTAGTTTAATATAGATACACACCCCCTATGAGCATAGCGGGGTGTGGTTGCGTTATACGGTAAAAATCAAATGAAAACAGAGCAAAACATAGACCCCGAACGAAAGCAAGCTTCATACGGGGCAGATAAAATAAGAGTAAAAGGGGCTCGGACCCATAATTTAAAGAATATAGACGTTGAAATGCCACGGAATAAAATGGTGGTGATTACCGGTGTATCAGGGAGCGGTAAAAGTTCACTTGCTTTTGATACTATTTTTGCCGAAGGGCAGAGGAGGTATGTGGAGTCTCTGTCTTCCTACGCGCGCCAGTTTTTAAATCAAATGCCGAAGCCAGATGTGGATGAAATCACAGGCTTGTCGCCGGCAATTTCCATTGACCAGAAATCCCGTTCTAACAATCCGCGCTCCACGGTAGCGACTATTACGGAGATTTATGATTATTTGCGCGTAATGTACGCGCGCATCGGGCATCCGCATTGCCCTTTATGCGGGGAAGAAATTAAAAAACTTAGTAATGAAGAAATTTTGAATTTTGTTTTGGAGAATCTTGGCAAGAAAAATTTCTCTGGCTTGACCCTTCCCCGAGTGCGGGGTGGGACCCACACCATTCGGAATTTTTCTTCCCAAGATTCTAAGACAGAAATAAGTATTTTTTCTCCGGTTGTGCGTGGGAGAAAAGGGGAGTATTATCAATTGCTTTATGATTTACTCGGCAAAGGTTTTTCTGAAGTTAGATTAGACGGAACGATAAAAAAGCTTCGGGAAAAAATTATTCTCTCTAAATACAAAGCTCATAATATTGATGTTTTAGTGGATAGCTTTACAGTTGATGGATTGAAAAAAGAAGAATTGCGTATGCGCCTTGCCGAAGCTATTGAGCGAGCACTCATTGAATCTGACGGGCTAGTGGTCATTTCGTTTGAGGATCCTACGCGGAAGTCTGCTTTTTCTCAGGTCCTCGGTTCTCCGGGGCCCCACACCCCGGCCAGACCATTCAAAAAAGCAACTTCTGCTTCGGAATTTGTGATGTCTGCAAAATTTGCCTGCAAGAACGATGGTTTTTCTTTTCCGGAAGTTGAGCCGCGACTTTTTTCTTTCAATTCTCCTTATGGGGCTTGTCCGTCTTGTAACGGTCTCGGTACGAAATATTTTGGTGGAGATGAGCCTTGTGAAGCTTGCAATGGTGCACGATTACGTCCAGAGGCCTTAAATGTATTTTTGACTGCGCAAGATAGCGGGAAAAGAACTGTCCTTAAGGGAGTCCAAGGACAGTCCTTGAGGAGCCGAGTGAATATTTTGGATCTTGCTCAGCTATCCATCAAAGACGCGCATGATTTCTTTAAAAATTTAAAGCTCTCCGAACAGGAGCGCGAAATCTCTGTGCCGGTGGTGCGGGAGATAGAGGCTAGGCTCCAATTTATGCTGGATGTGGGGCTGGACTATTTACAGCTCTCCCGCAAGGCAAATACTCTCTCTGGAGGGGAGGCACAGCGTATTCGTCTAGCTTCTCAACTTGGCTCACGATTAGTTGGCGCTCTTTATGTGCTAGATGAGCCCACCATAGGACTGCACCAGAGGGACAATGACCGCTTGATTCGAACACTTCAGAATTTACGTGACTTAGGCAATAGCATTTTAATTGTGGAGCACGACGAAGACACGATTTACGCCTCGGACTATATTGTAGATATCGGCCGGAAAGCCGGAGTACACGGCGGAGAAGTTATCGTTTCCGATTATCTAGAAGATCTTTTGACTGCCAAAAAGAATACAAATAATTCCCGTACACTTTCTTATCTACGCGGCGAAACGAAAATAGAAATTCCTAAAAAACGTCGTCAGTCTAAAGGAAGCCTTCGCATTACCGGCGGAAAAATTTTTAATATAAACAACATGAATGTAGAAGTGCCACTTGGCGTAATGACTACTATCACTGGCGTCTCCGGAAGTGGCAAGAGCTCTTTTATGTATGAGATTCTTCATAAGAATCTGCAGGCGCGCCTAGAACGCAAATACCGTACCGCCAAAGTTTTCAACTGCTCTTCTTTCTCTGGGACGGAATATCTCTCCCGCGCAATTCTGATTAATCAGTCGCCTATCGGCAGGACCCCCAGGTCAAACATCGCCACCTATACTGGAACATTTACTCATATTCGCGACCTTTTTGCCACGACGGAGGATGCGCGGCTACGCGGCTGGAAAGCAAACAGGTTTTCTTTTAATGTGAAAGGCGGACGCTGTGAAGCTTGCGAGGGTAATGGCGAGATAGCGGTGGAGATGCATTTCTTGCCGACAGTTTATGTGACTTGTGATGTGTGTAATGGTAAACGTTTTGACAAAGAAACTCTCACCGTGAAATATAAGAAAAAAAATATCTATGAAGTGCTTCGTATGACAGTGGAGGAGGGATTAACTTTTTTTAAAGATATATCGGCAATTTCCGACAGACTGCAGACATTGATGGATGTGGGCCTCGGATATTTAGAGATGGGGCAATCAGCTACCACACTCTCTGGCGGGGAAGCGCAAAGGGTGAAAATGTCAAGCGAGCTTTATCGTCCACACACGGAGAAGACAATTTATCTTTTAGATGAGCCGACCGTGGGCTTGCATTATGATGATGTGCATAAGCTTTTAGAGGTCTTGAATAAGCTTGTAAATAAAGGGAATACTATCGTTTTGATAGAGCATAACCTTGATATTGTGAAAAGTTCGGACTACATTATAGACATTGGTCCAGAGGGAGGAGTGTCGGGGGGCAACATCATAGCGAAAGGTACGCCGGAAGAAGTAGCCAATAATACTAAAAGTTATACGGGGAAATATTTAAGGAAGGCACTAAGAAAATAATAAATATAAACTTTTTCCGGTACAGATTTTTTGAAGCTTAAAAAATCCTGAAATTTGCTCGCCGTCGCTTGCAAAACCCCTCCAAAAGTTATATTTATTATTTTTTAGCAACTTTATGAAAATTGTAGCATTTAAAAAATTAAAATTTCCCGATTCTCCCGGAGTGTATTTCTTTTTGAAGGGTAAAGAAGTTTTGTATATCGGCAAAGCGACATCATTGCGGGATAGAGTAAAAAGCTATTTTGGCAAAGATCTGATAGAAACACGCGGGCCGATTATTCTGGATATGGTTTTCAAAGCGGACAAAATAAAATGGAAGATTACCGACAGTGTGCTCGAGGCGCTTATTCTGGAGGCGGAACTCATTAAAAAGCACCAGCCGAAATATAATACCAAAGAAAAATCCGACAAAAGCTTTAATTATGTTTGCATAACGAAGGAAAAGTTGCCTAAAGTAATTGTTGTCCGAGGAAATAATATTAAACACTTGGTGTTTAATAAAATATTTGGGCCCTTCCCGAGTAATTCCCAGCTTCTAGGCGGTATGAAAATTGTCCGTAGAATTTTTCCGTTTTTGGACGACAAAAGTAAAAATTATATGGAATTTTATAGACAGATAAATTTAGCGCCGGATTTAAATGATCGTAAGTTGTATTTACAGAATATTAAGAATATAAAATTATTTTTTTCCGGGGAAAAGCGACAAATCTTAAGGAACCTAAAAAAACAGATGATTGGTTATTCCAGGGAACATGAATTTGAAAAAGCAGGAGAGACTAAAAGGCAGATTTTCGCATTACAGCACATAAATGACGTAGCATTAATAAAAGGACAGTCCTTAGGAATTCCAGAAAGGACTGTCCTTGATAAAGTTTTTCGTATCGAAGCTTACGACATTGCTCATATGGGGGGCAAAAATATGGTTGGTGTAATGACCGTGGTAGAGAACGGGGAAGTGGTAAAAAGTGAATATAAGAAATTTTCCGCCCGAGGCGGATCCGCCTTTGGCGGAAAGACTGTTTTAGGTGACAGTAAAGCCAACGATATAGCTGCGTTAAAAGAAGTGCTGGAGAGGCGTCTGGCGCATAAAGAATGGGCTTATCCAGGCTTAATTGTCGTAGATGGGGGTAAAGCACAGATTAATATAGCTAAGGCTGTTTTGGTTAAAATGGGTTTAAATATAGAAATTGTCTCGGTAGTAAAAGATGAAAGACATAAAGCAAAAGCTATTATGGGTGATAAAGAATTTGCATTAAAATATAAGAAGGAAATTCTTTTAGCAAATAGCGAAGCGCATAGATTTGCTATCAGTTATCATAAAAATATGAGGAATAAGAGCTTTTTGAGCTAAGTGGATAACTTTTTTGCATCATTTTGGGCGCGATGTATACTATTCAAGCAATCTTTATTATAAGATATAATTACAAAATATATGGGATTTCATGGAATACCAGAAAAAAGAATATTAAATGATGGTGAAAATAGGATTATGAATGACGCCGAGCTTGTAAAAGAGGGTGCTCACGTCGTAGAGAATGGGAGGCTAGAGGTAACCGGAAGTCAGCTAGGTGACGCGAAAGACGAAATGAACAGCGAACTTTTTGAAAAAGCTGTAAAGCTTGCACAAGAAAAAGCAGAGCACGACCCACAAAATCCTGGACAAAATCTTACCCGTGAGATGCATTTTGATAGTTTTTATAAAGGCCTAAGGGATGTAGAGTTTCAGCTTCATGACGGCAGCGGGCGTGGTTTTAAAGATATTCAAATTCCATCTCCCAACGATTATCTTTTTCGTGATGCTAATTTTTATAAAGTATCAGCATTTATTAAAAATCCACAGTATCAAAAATTCATAGGAGCTGAGGCGGGTGTACTTGAAGTGGCGCTTGACGAAATTATGCGCAGATATAATGAAAAAAATGGTCAGGGTGTGATATTTACGTCAGGACCATCCAAGGTAGTGCATGACGTAATAGTACAAATTTTAAGGAGATATCGTGAACAACTTGAGCAGGGGCAAGCTGCGGCTTGAAGGCATTTGATTTAGGGCCTAAAAAGCATAATATAAGAATATGAACTCCGAAAGCAGGATATGTAAAAACTGCGAGAAAGGCTTCACCATTGAACCCGAAGATTTTTCATTTTATAAAAAATTAGGAGTTCCTCCACCTTCTTGGTGTTCCAACTGCAGATTCATACGCAAGCTTACCTTTCTTAACGAACGTTCACTTTACAAAAGAGTTTGTGGTCGCTGCCAGGCTCCTACCATATCAATGTATGATACGGAAGCACCGTTTCCTGTTTGGTGCGTAAAGTGCCACATAAAAGACGATTGGGATGGCCGAGATTATGAAAGAGACTATGATTTTTCCCGAAACTTTTTTGAGCAGTTTCAAGATTTAAAAAATTTAACTCCCCATAGAGCCCTGGAACAAAATGAGAAAAACGGAGAAGGATGTGAATATGCCAATTTTTGTTTCCGTTGCAAAAATGTATACCTTTCTTTTCTTACTGTTGGCGACTCTGAGAATATTAAGTATTCCAGATGTTTTTTGAGAAATAATAAGAATTGCCTTGATTCGTTGATTGTTCAAGATAATGACCGAGGCTATGAACTTGTCCAAGCTATTGGAAACTACAATTCATCTTTTTTAATTGAAAGTGACCAATGCATTGAATCACATTTTCTTTACGATTGTTCAAACTGTTTAAACTGCTCCATGTCTTCAAACCTTCGAAATAAGAGTTATGCGTTTAGAAATAAGCAATTATCAAAGGAAGAATACCAAAAAGCCATTACAGCACTTAGTCTTGGGAAATATGAAGGACAACTGCGAGCTAAAGAAGAATTTGCTGATATGGCGAAAAAAGCAATTCATAAGTATGCGCACATTAAAAATTCCGTAAATACGGTGGGAGATTTTATAGAAAATTCAAAGAATGCCTATCATTGTTATGCCCTAGTAGATTCGGAGAATGTAAAAAATATATTTTTAGGGGTAAGTAGCCTTCGAGATTCTCAAGATTTGATCCTGGCCGGTAGACTTGAAGAATGTTATGAGTTTACGTCTGGAGGCAGAGGAGGTAGCCGAATAGTTTTATCTTTTAGCTGCGGTGGAGGGAGCAGGAATTTGTTTTATTGCTATGGCTGCAGAACTTGTTCAGATTGCTTTGGCTGCGTAAGTTTGGATAAAAAGCAGTATTGCATCTTTAACAGGCAGTATTCTAAAGAGGAATATGAGAATTTAGTGCCTAAAATAATCAAGCATATGGATGAAATACCTTATATAGACAAAATTGGCCGAAAATACACTTTTGGCGAATATTTCCCGACAGAGCTTTCTTCTTTTGCCTATAATGAAACGATTGCCTTTGAGGAATACCCAATGACAAGGGAGAGAGTACTTTCTTCGGGTTATAAATGGAAAGACTTGGAAACTAAATCTTATGCTTCTACTTTTAAAAGTAGGCAATTACCTGATGACATTAAAGATGTAAAAGACTCAATCTGCGATGAGATTATTGAATGCCCAAATCAAGGTCAAATAGAAACTCAATGCACCTCGGCGTATAGAATATTGCCCGACGAATTATCATTCTACAGGCAAATGAATCTGCCAATACCGAGATATTGCCCCAATTGCCGGTATCATCAGCGTTTGGTCTGGAAAAATCCTTTTCATTTTTATGAGCGGGAGTGCATGTGTGAATTGTCAAATCATGACCATGATGGGAAGTGTACTAATGCATTTGAGACAATGTATGCGCCAAACAGGCCGGAGAAAATTTATTGTAAAGAATGTTATCAAAAGGAAGTGTACTAAACAATATGAAACAAAGTCTCCTTCGCCAAGGCTTCGGCGGACCAAGGGAAAACATCTTAATCCTACACAATATCCGAAGCGTAGAGAATGTCGGCGCGATGTTTCGCACCGCGGATGCGGCCGGGGTAAATAAAATTTATCTGACGGGCTATAGTCCGGCGCCGCTGGATAGGTTTGGCAGGAAAAGAAAGGATTTGGCAAAGTCCGCGCTCGGCGCGGAGGAATTTGTGCTATGGGAACAGAAGAAAAGCATTTTTCCACTAATTACAAAATTAAAGAAAGAGGGATTTTTTATTGTAGCTATTGAGCAGGATAAAAAATCTGTTGATTACAAAAAAGTGAAATTAAAAAACAGAAATGCTTTTATTGTCGGCACGGAAGTTTCCGGCATCCCCAAAAATATCCTGCAAAAATGCGATATAATCGCCGAGATTCCAATGCGCGGCAAGAAAGAATCCCTAAATGTTTCCGTGGCGCTCGGCGTTGCTTTGTTTGCTATACTAAAAATCTAAATTTCTTAACATATCATATATAATAGATTAAGACTTCAGATTCCTAATTTAGCTTTTATGGATTTATGGTCTGAAATATATTCTCCTAATTTAATATCAACTACTTTTATGTCTTTAACAATAAACCAATCTAATTTAAGCTTGAACAATTCCCAAATTTTAGATTTAAAGGGCGACCAGGTGGGCGTATATAAATCCAGGGATTCTTTGAAACCATATTGATTAATAGTTTGATTAAACAATTCTCTCTCGTCATAATCAATAAATTTACCATCAATGAACATTTCTTTCTGTGGCTCTTGATGCCATAGTTTTATAATTATTCTATTCCATCCCACTTTTGGAATCGTAGCATTCATATCTCCGCAAATAATAATTGGACCATTGTGACTTTGAGCGTCAAACAGTATGTGTTTTAATTGTCCTAAGCGAGTTTCTATTCCTGCTTTAACAATTGCAAGTTGGCAATTATAAATTCTTAAAACTTTATTATCTAGCTGTATGTCTACCTTTGTACAATTTTGTAGTTTAATTTTCTCATTCCAATTCGGGAAAATAATCTCATCAGCTTTTAGGATCGGATACTTGCTAATAATTACATTATAATTATAACCCTTGATTCCGTTATCGACCGTTTTATTAATAGTAGGAATAAAAACGTTACAAGAATTTATTTTTTCAATGCCTTCCAATACTTCTTTTGCATCACACATTTCCTGTAGTACAATAATTTCAGCCGAAAAACCCTCTAAATGATTTCGTAGCTTTTTAATAGAAGTACGCCCGGTTAAATTAAGTTTTCTTTGAACATTCCAGCTTACGATAGAGAAATTCTGCATATAATTTATTTCTGATGTATAGAACAAAAGTGGGCGCTGCGGTCGTTGATGACTTTGCGCAGAATTATACCTTTGCATTTAGGTTTCCGGCATTTTTCCCCGGTGCGCTGGTAAGCTTGATGGTGTAGCTGGAAACGCCCGGGCAAGCCGTGGATGTTGCGGTAGTCGGACATTGAGTCTCCACCAAAATCTATGCCTTTTGATAAAATTTTTTTGATTGCTTTAAACATCAGCTTAATTTCTATTTCTCTTAATTTTGAAACTTTTCTCTCCGGGTTAACTCCTGCGCGCCAGAGTATTTCATCGGAATAGATGTTACCGATGCCGGCAATTATGCTTTGGTCCATCAAGACTGTCTTTGTCTTGCCACCGCGTTTTTTACTTAAGCGTTCTTTAAACATCTTTAAATTAAACATTTTTTCCAATGGTTCTGGGCCGATATTATTTAGATGTTTCGTGTCGTGAGCAGTTTTCGTGTCCAGTAAGGTTATTTTGCCGAATTTTCTCATATCTGAAAAATATAATTTCTCTCTATTGGTGAAAGTAATTGCAAAATGAATAAAACGATTTACGGGATCCTTTTTATATTCTCCGTAAAGCAGATGCCCGGTCATTTTCAAGTGGATTAAAATAGTTCTGCCACCTGATATGTTTATCAAAATATTTTTCGCCCGTCTTTCTACTGAAAGTATTTTTTTGCCAGAAACTTCTTTTCTGAAAACAGTGAAGAATTTCGGATTGGCCACCGTTTCCTTTTGACGCTTATCTTTTGTAGATAAATCGGTCCAAACATCTTTTATTTTTAGGCCCACGATTGTTTTTCTTAGGCCTTTTACTGTTGTCTCAACTTCTGGCAATTCCGGCATTTTTTTACCTGCCTTTAGCATGGCCTCCTAAAATTTTTAATGCCTCACGGATTTTTTTATTTATGTCTAATTCGGTAGCCTCGCCCGTACGGCTATGGCCGAGGGGAACTTTTTTTAATGCTTCACGCGCTTCATTTTGAGAATAGCCCAGAGATTTGAGTGCCTCTAGAGCATCAAGCTCTCCCTGCAGAGAACTGCCTTTTAATTCCGTTCCCATTTTATCCCGCAATTCAATCACAATTTTCTCGGCAGTTTTTTTACCAATACCGGAAACTTTCGTGAGGTAACTCGTGTCACCCGTACCGATGGCTTTTCGGAGTGTTTCAATTGACGCGACACCCAAAATTGCGAGCGCTCCTTTCGGCCCGATGCCGGAGATATTTATGAGCATTTCAAAGAATTCCAATTCTTGTCGTTCCAAAAATCCATATAAATCCAAAGTGTCTTCCCGCACATGCGTATGAATAAAAAGAAAAACTTCTGAATCTTTTTTCATTTTAGATAATGTGTCGGGAGAGATGTTTACTTTATAGCCGACCCCGTTTGTCTCAACTATTAGGAATTTCTCTGTTTTTAATGTTATTTTTCCCCTTATGCTACCAATCATAGCTTTATTGTACAGCAATACTTATATTTATTCCTGATTGACAGATAGCACTAATTCTGCTCTAATCATAAATGGAAAGGCGAGGGTGTCCTCGCAACTGGTCCGGCAGTGTCTGGAATATACCTGTGAGTAACGGGTGAATGCTTTTTCAAGGGGGAAAAGTCGTGAGTAACGACACCAGCGTCAACGTGCACGAAGTGTATGGACGGATCCAGAAACTCTGGTTCATGATCGGCAAGATGATCATGGACGGAACTCGTGATCCGCACAAGGTCGTGAAAGCCCTCCGCCAACTCGTTGGTGAACTGCCGCGTCTCGATCATGTCAAGAATGTCTACGCAGAGCTCCTGTGGCTGTGGTACTCGCTCATCACCACGACATCGTATCTTGGTTCGGAAAGAGTGATGGATGTACTCCAGGCGATCGTCGACGATTCCGAAAAGTTCAGACCGACCCCCACCCGAGTCCCCGCCGAGTTCAGTCTGCTCGCTTATCTCGGCGTTGTCAGTGTCGACGGGCGGAAGCTGAGCGTCCGTGCGTTTAGCCTAGTGACCTCAGACGCGACCTTCCAGGAATGCCTGTCTTTTCTCGAAAGAGAAGAGGCAGTGCTCGTCGGAGAACCAGGCGTCAAGGCCGTCTTCGCCGAGAAGGTCAACCGAGTGCCGCGAGGATACTGGTGTGTTTCCTTCGGCGAGAATACCGAGGAAGAGGCGACGGAGATGGCCGTCTTCGCGTACCCCGGCGGTCCCTGGTCGCGATCGGTTCTGGCCAAGCACGGCCTCAATGAGACCAGCGCTGTTCTCGTTTTCAACGAGGTGTCTGAGTAGTTGTTTCCCATCTCTTGAGCCTTCATGCCGCTAAACACGGCGTGAAGGCTCGGTAAATAGTTTGCAATCATGCACCGTATTACTTTGGAAACCCCTTTGTAAACGGTGTGTTTTTAATTCAGACGAGTTCTAAGTTGCCCTTTTTAGGCTTTTCTGTTAGATTGTCTTTATGCCAATAACGCAATCAGCTAAAAAAGCAGTCCGCGGCTCACTTCGCAAGAAGGCTTTTAACGATGCCAGGAAGAAAGTGATGAAAGAAATAATAAAGAAAGTTGAAAAGATTGCTAAGACAGACAAAAAAGAAGCTCTCAAGATGCTCCCGGGCGCTTTTAAGGCCATAGATAAAGCAGCGCAAAAAGGTGTCATAAAAAAGAACAATGCTGCCCGCAAAAAGTCTCGCTTGTCCAAATTAACTAAGTAATCATGAGCCACTTATTAGAATTTTACGGAACTGAATGCCCGCACTGCGTGCGGATGCATAGGCAGGTGGAGCGCCTAGAGAAAGAAGAGGGGATAAAGATTGAGAGCTTGGAAGTCTGGCATAATGAAGAAAATGAAAAGCGCTTATTAGAACTAGATAAAGATATGTGTGGGGGAGTGCCCTTTTTCTATAATATGGAAACTAAAAAGTGGATTTGCGGAGAGGCAGACTATGAAATTTTAAAGAAATGGGCCAAGGGAGAGGAATTTAGTCAATAATAAATAGCAAATTAAAAAAATATTTTCTTAGCTTTTATCCCAAATAGTTTTAAAAACTTCACGCATATTGTGTGCCATAACAGAGTCGTGAATTTCTACAAGATAGTAAGGTCTTTGTTTGGTTACAACTAAAACGATATATGAGCCTCCTATCCATTGCGTGCCGGTAAATCTATTATTGTCCCAGAATTTAAGCATTCTTCGGTCGCTATATTTTTTACTTTTCATCTTCTCTTCTATATCAGACTCATTAGTAAGCAGTTTTAGTTTAATTGGCTGAGGTGCTCTATCCCAACTCCAATCAATCCATTTTTCAAATTTTTCCACAAAGGTGTGATCTTGAAAACCAAACCACGTTGCATCGGTAGTAAGCATACTCTCGTACCACCTCGTAGTTGCTTCATATAAATATTGTTCGAGATCAGCTTCATCTATAAATCTTATTTTCGGCACAGAGTAAGTTTTTGATTCGGGGGTGTTTTTTAATATTTCTTGCAGTTCACGAATAGAGTTCTCTTTATCTTTCACTTTTTGGTTTTCTTCTACAATTATTTTTTCGAGACCTTGAACTCTCACAGGAATATAGTAAAGAGTTTTACCGCCCAAGTCTTCTTCTATTAGTCCTTTTAATTTTAACTCATTTGCAACACTATAGACCGTGGTTCTGTTTATTTTTGCTAGACGCGCCAAGAGAGCAGGGGCTATTTTCCCGTATTCCAAAATAAGCTTATAAATTATTTGCTCCTTATTTCCGAGTCCTAATTGATTTAATACTTTCTCTAACATATCCATATTCTATCATATTTGTTGAAAATTTGTCAACACTTTTTACTAAATATTTTATTTTTCCTTGTAAAATAAGGATATTTTTGCCATTCTTTATTTGACAATAAATAATAATAATGATACAATATCTGATATGGAAAACAATAAATCTTATATTGTAATTGCCCTCGGTATTATTGTAGTTATCGTTACTATTTTAGGGATGAATCGTGGCGAACAGCGGGGCGGAGATGAAACACTTGCTCGAATACAAAAAAACGAGAGTGTTGATGTTTGTGTTATTGTGAATCCACCTTATGTTATGAAAGATGCGAAAACCAGAGAACTTTCTGGTCATATGTACGACGCAATGAAAATGATCACGGAACGTATGAATGTAAAAATGAATGTTACTGAAACAACCTATGGAAATGGTGCCGCCGAACTTCAATCACGTCGTTGCGATGTTGTGGTTGCAGACTTCTTTGCAAACATTCCCCGCTCAATGTCTGTTGCATTTACACGACCACCTTTGTTTTTTGTTGGTGAAAGCGCGATTGTCCGTAGGGACGATACTAGATTTCAAAATGTAAAAGACATTTTTGAATTTGATAAACCCAATATCACTGTGGCGGTTGCCACCGGCGAATCGGGTGATATCTATGTAAAAGAAAATTTTAAAAACGCAAAAGTAAATCAAATTGATGTCGGGTCATCCGACTTATCACGATTTGCGGTGGAGGTATCAGCAGGGCGTGCGGATGTTGCTATAGCTGACGCTAACAGCATCGCTTTGTATGCTAAAGCGCATCTCGAAGTTATTGACCTGTTTAAAAATAATTCTTTTGGCTTAAATCCTGTCGGTTGGGCCGTAAGACAAAATGATACCGCATGGCTTCACTTTCTAGAAGGTTCTTTACAGTTCCTTGAAACACAAGGAACACTCCAACAACTTGAGCGTAAATACAATTCTCATTGGCTTCACGAAGTCAAAGAGTATAAAGTTCGCTAATAATCATTTATGTATAATTGGAATTGGCACATAATTTCGTCGTATAAAATCGTTTTCGTACAAGGGGCGTTAGTCACAATTGAGTTAACATTTTTTGCTGTGATTCTCGGTACTGTGTTGGGGGCTGCGTTAGCATTTCTCAAAAAATCTCGTAATCCTATGTTTTCATTTATTGCAAAAGTTTATATTGAGATTTTTCGAGCCATACCAATTCTTGTTCTTTTAATTTGGATTTTTTATGTTATCCCGATTTTGTTTGACTGGCGAATTTCAGCTTTCGTCGCTGCCGTAGTTGCTTTATCAATGAATCTGTCGGCATTCGTAGCGGAAACAGTGCGAGCAGGGTTAGAGTCAATACCACAGAGTCAGTCTGAATCGGGATTGGCATTGGGTATGACATCTCGACAAGTTACGGCAAAAATTGTTATGCCGCAGGCAGTTCGTAATATGATTCCTAATCTTATGGGTCTTTACATTACCGAACTTAAAAATTCATCACTTGCCTCCATTATCGCTGTGAATGAAATTTTACATCGTTCAAACATTTTAATTAGCGAGACATTTCGACCTTTGGAAATTTATACGGTCGTTGCCGTAGTTTACCTAATTATCATTTTACCCCTTGTCTATCTTTCAAGATGGTTTGAGCGCAGGCTCGCCAAAGCGGATAAACCAATTTTTGGAATGAATTATGAAATCAGCCATTAGTATACAAAATATATCAAAAAAGTTTGGGACGCTCGAAGTTCTTAAGAACATTTCTTTTGATGTTCCGGTTGGACGAGTTTTAGCCATCATTGGTCCAAGCGGTTCCGGGAAAACAACACTTTTACGCTGCTTAAATCTCCTTGCGCGTATAGACGATGGTAAAATTGAAATGAATGGCTTTTCTATCATAAATAAACCCACCAATTTTAATATTCGGGTTCTACGTGAGAAAGTCGGGATGGTTTTCCAACAATTTAATCTTTGGCCACACAAAACCGTTATTGAGAATTTGATTGAAGCTCCAATGCTGGTACGAGGATTATCACGATCTGAAGCCACGGAAAAGGCAAAAATTTTTTTAAAGCGCGTTGGTTTAGCAGATAAAGCGAATGAGTATCCATCTCGACTTTCCGGTGGACAGCAACAAAGAGTGGCTATTGCCCGTGCGTTGGCAATGGAACCGGAAATTTTACTACTTGATGAGATTACCTCTGCACTTGACCCTGAACTTGTTGGAGAAGTGCTAAATGTGGTAAGAGAAATTGTCGCGGAACATAAACGTACAATTCTTTTAGTTACTCACGAAATGGGCTTTGCGAGAGATGTTGCTGATGAAGTAATTTTTATGGATAAGGGAATTATAATCGAGCAAGGAAAGCCCGATGACCTTTTTCGTGATCCAAAACAAGAACGTACACGACAATTTCTCCAAAGAATTTTGAATTATTAATTTTAAATTTTAAGCACAAAAAAATCGCCCCGAATGGAGCGATTTTCCTGAAGAGAATATTACGCGCGTTGTACGTTCGTAGCATTCAATCCTTTTGGTGATTCCTCTGTTTCAAAAGAAACAGAATCACCTTCTTTGAGCTCGTCAAAAGATACGCCTACCAGAGAATTGCTGTGAAAGAATAAATCCTTCGCAAGCCCTTCCGCTGTAATGAAGCCGAAACCTTTATCAGTGAGCCTTTTTATTGTACCAGTCATTGATTTGATTTTTTAATTAAGTTGTTAAATACAAATGGGTTTACCCCCACACTTATTTTTTGATAGTTTTATAAACGCACCTTCAGTGCAATCAAAAGATAAGTGTGGGGGTGTACTTTAGAAATCGACTCTTTTCGCACCTACTTTGTCCCACAAGCGTAGCACAATACCGCCTATTTTGTCAACCCCAAGGACTCAAGAAAAGCAACCAATTCTTCATCTTTTATTATCCGTAAGGTATTAGGTTTAAGGGTGCCTAATTTTATATTCATAATTCTCTCACGCTTCAAGTCTGCAACTTCCTGGAAAAGAGCGGAGCACATTCTGCGAATCTGATGTTTCTTGCCTTCGGTTAATATTACACGAAATGCAAAGTCAGTTAAAATTTTCACCTTACATTTTTTTGTTAGATAACCTTCAATATTTACCCCAGCTTCCATTTTCTTTTTAAAACTGGAGCGCAATTTATTTGAAGTTCTGACTATGTATTCTTTTTCATGAAAATATTTAGGATTTAAAAGAGTATCCGTGATTCGCCCGTCATTGGTCAATATTAAGAGCCCATGCGAATTTTTATCTAACCTTCCTAAAGGGAAAAGGTCTTCTCGCGGAGAATTTGTTTCTATCCCAATAGGTTTATTGTAAGCGTAATATAAGTATTCTTTTTGTTTTGCGCCCCCTATTTCTACTTTATCTGTCACGCTAACTTTACTTCCCAAGACTGCCAACTTTCCATTAATAAAAACCTTTTTATCTTTTATGAGTTCGTCTGCGCCTCGCCTGGTGGAGATTTTTTTAAAAGCTAAGTATTTATTGATCCGCATTGGGTAATTATTCATATCGGAGCGCATCAATTGGGTTGAGCATAGCGGCTCGGCGAGCCGGATAATAGCCGAAAATAATTCCGATACTGGCTGATACGCCGAAGGCCAGTAGTACGGAGGACAAAGAAACTTGCGTAGCAACTATACCAGAGGACGTTACCGCGAAGGATATAAGCCACCCTAATATAATTCCCAGAATTCCTCCGATAAATGTGAGAGTTACGGCTTCGGATAGAAATTGTAAATTTATGTCTTTCCTTTTTGCCCCGATTGCTTTCCTTAAGCCGATTTCGCGAGTTCGTTCAGTTACGGTTGTGAGCATCATATTCATAATGCCTATGCCTCCGACTAAAAGTGAAATTGAGGCAATAGCAGCCAAGAAAAGAGTGAAGGTGTCTATTACTGTAGTTAATGTGCCCAAAATATCTTCCTGTGAAATTATTGAGAAGTCCGCTTCATCTACGCGATGTTTATCCAAAAGTGCATTGATTGCCAATTCTTTAACATAACCCATTTGATTTTTGTCGGCTACCGAGACAGCCATCATGGAGAGATAATCCACCCCCGAGAGGATTTTTTGCATAGTGGAGAGGGGAACAAATATCATATCATCTGGTCCGGAGAATCCGGCTCCGCCTTTTGCAACGAGTACCCCGATGATATTAAAAG
>Ga0155766_116_pt1 | contig 26736 bp, 26 predicted proteins | sample RifCSPlowO2_01_FD_107420 | JGI IMG/M metagenome (GOLD analysis project Ga0155766, IMG submission 107420) | Candidatus Nomurabacteria bacterium RIFCSPLOWO2_01_FULL_41_12
ACAATCACATTATAATATATAGCTCCAGAATAGAGCAATATATTATGTGGATAACTCGCCAAAGGCAAGCAGGCTCCCAAAACAAGGGATTTACCCAGAACCCTATATTTACATACTTTTTACCAAAATGCAAGTACAACCCCCTCCCTTGCGGATCCCTTGCGGGTGTCCAACACCCGCAAGTCAAACACCCGCAAGTCAAGGGGGCAAGTCGGGTTTTAACCCCAAACTGGTCAACCTGCCAGGTTGACCAGTTTATATCTGCTCCAGCGCTTTTCTCCTGTTTTGTCAAGGACATTGTCTTTAACCATAGATACCAATTCTCTTTGGAGAGTTTTTTCTCCGCAAGAGACAAGGGAACCGGTAGCCTTACTTTTGATGTCTGTTATAGTTGCACCGTTAACACTGGTTTTGATTATAGATATTATTTCTTCTCTTCTTTGTTTTTTAAGGATTTCAAATTCAATATGAGGTTTTTTATCGGACCCCGAACGAAAGCCTTCGGCTTCATACGGGGCAGGCACTCTATTGGACATGTCCTTTATAGCCTTTAGTAAAGTACTTCCCTTCTGGACACCGATATGTTGTCTGTTAGAGGAAACTTTTGGTAGAGATATTTCGTCTCTAAAAAATTCTGATAAATTTATTTGGCTATTTGTTTGGGGTTTTGTAATTCCAATTCCAGCTCTATTATTAGACTCTTTTATAGATTGATCCAATTCTAAAAATTCTTTTCGGAGGATACTGGTATTCATTTCAGAGATAATATCTAGTGCTCTCGCAATGTCTAAAAAGGACATGATTTGATATATCTTTACCAGAGCGTTTGGCGGTATGGTATGCATGTCTGATATGATTTCTGTGCCCAATGTCCTTAATTTATTTTTAAGCGGTTCATCTTGAGCCATTATGTCCGTTACCATATAAAGCGCAGTAATAAGCTTATTTGTCTTAGTGTAGGAAATAAACACGGGCATGTCCTTGATGATTATATCAAGGTCATTTGTGGAGTCTTTTAGATTTTTATTATCTGTCCTATTAGCTAACATTTGTCCGTTATACTATGAGACAAAATAAAAAGCAAATTCACAAAACTCTTTCTTGGCACAACTTTTTAATAGGCAATCTATCTAGCACTACTATGCCAGCGAACTTCTCGGCCCGTCGGCCTGCGAAAGGCCTCTCAAAAAGTGCGCCTGCGACGAGTTAATTTTTTTATGTTAAGATGTAAATGTCGTGAAAAATAAAAAAGAAACTTCAGTAGGGCTAAAGAGCCAGACAAAACACGGAATAATGGCAGTAGTTTTTTTTGTTTTGGCATTATTTTTTTTAATGTCCGCTTTTAGCATGACGGGAGTCGCGGGTGAATTTATTTACGAAAAACTTTATTATCTTTTGGGTATCGGCTACATTCTCCTACCAGCTCTGCTTCTCCTGCTTGGATCTTCATTTGTAAAATCTGAAGCTCCGGACATCGGGTGGAGAAGCATGGGAAGCGCGGCGATGTTCCTTCTTTCCGGTTTAGGAATGATAGACATCGCTTCGGGCTCGCACTCGGGCGGACTCTTGGGGGAAATTTTATCAACACCTCTTGTATCTCTTTTTGACCCGTATGCCAGCATTATTTTCCTCGGGGGAATTCTAATAATTTCCATACTTGTAATCTTTGACGCAAAACTGGACGTCGGACCATTTTTCGTAAAGCTCCGAGACTTCCTGACGAAGAAAAAAGTAGCTCCAGCAATGGAGGAAGAAGTCGGAATCCCGACTCCTCCAGCGGAGGACGTCGGAAAAGAAGAAGATGAAAAAGAGAGCGTCGGAAAAAAAATCAAAAAAGCGCTCGGTATAAATAAGGAAGAAGACGAAGAAGAGATGCCGATAAAAAAAAGAAGAGTAAATCTTTCTACTTATCAACCCCCGCCATTATCACTCTTGGAAGAGGACCAAGGCAAGCCAAATACGGGCGACATCAAAGCCAATGCAAATATAATAAAGCGCACGCTCCAAAATTTCGGCATAGAAGTGGAAATGGATGAGGTGACAATAGGTCCGACTGTCACCCGCTATGCTTTGAAACCTGCCGAAGGAATGAAGCTCTCGCGCATCATCGGACTTACAAACGATCTAGCGCTCGCGCTGGCAGCACACCCGATCAGAATAGAAGCACCAATACCCGGAAAATCCCTAGTCGGTATTGAAATTCCAAATAGAACAAAATCGCTCGTCGGCCTAGCTACTTTGCTTGCCGACAACAAATTCCAAAATTCTACAAAGCCACTCACTATAGCTCTAGGACGCAGCATCGGAGGCAAATCGGTCTTCGGCAACCTTGCCAAAATGCCGCATTGCCTCGTCGCCGGTACGACTGGGAGCGGAAAATCAGTCGCTATCCACTCTATGATAACTTCCCTCCTCTACAGAAACGGACCCGACGATTTAAAATTTATAATGATAGACCCCAAGCGCGTAGAGCTAACTCTCTATAATAATATTCCGCATCTGCTCACGCCTGTCATCACTGATGCTAAGAAAACAATTCTGGCTCTGAAGTGGGCGGCGAAAGAAATGGACCGCCGTTATGACATTCTAGAAGCAGAATCCGTGCGAGACGTAGAATCCTACCATAACAATATATGGAATTCGGGCCAAAAGAAAAAAAATTTGGAAGGCGTGGAAGAAGCCAGCACCGACCGCCTGCCGTACATCATCATTATTATAGATGAACTGGCAGACATAATGAGCTCTTATCCGAGAGAACTTGAGGCGGCCATCGTCCGCCTGGCTCAAATGTCTAGAGCCGTGGGTATACATTTAATCTTGTCCACCCAGCGTCCGGAAGTAAATGTCATCACCGGCTTAATCAAAGCCAACATCCCAGCTCGCGTCGCCTTGAAAGTATCTTCGCAAGTAGACTCGCGCACGATATTGGACGCAGGCGGAGCAGAAAAATTGCTCGGCGCCGGTGATATGCTCTACTCTTCCGGCGAGGCGGAGCCAGAGCGCCTGCAGAGCGCATTTATTTCAGAAGCAGAGGTGAAAAAAGTGGTAAAATATTTAGCCGATAATTATAAAGACGAAATATCTGAAGAAATAGCATTCTCCGCAGGTTCCATGTCAGCTGACAAAAGCATCTTTGAAAGTACACTCGACGATGAGAATGAAGATGATGATGAAATGTATGAAGAAGCGAGAGCTTGTGTAGTAGAAGCAGGCAAAGCATCAACTTCTTATCTGCAAAGAAAATTAAAATTAGGATACGCGCGCGCGGCACGGCTGATGGATCGCTTAGAAGAGCGCGGAGTGATAGGCCCGGGAGACGGCGCAAAGCCGAGAGAAGTCTTGGCCTCGCCTATAGGCTCTGGGCCGAAGGAAAAAATTGAGCGGACTGAAAATGGGGGAAATGTAATTTAATGAATAACAATGCGAAAAAAATATTACAAATAGGTGGATTTCTTGTCTTTTTTCTTTTGATTATTGTTTACGCTTTCTTCCGATCCCATGACTTGATTTTTGGAGTGAAAATAAAAAATGTAAATATAATGGATGGAACAACAGTTACAAATAGCGTTCTTGATGTGACAGGTAAGGCAAAAAACGCGACCAACTTGACTTTAAACGGACGGGAAATTTCAATAGATGAGAAAGGTAATTTTGACGAGACAATTGCGCTCTTGCCAGGATATAATATAATCAATATCACAGCTAAAGATAAATTCGGATACATTGATGAGAAAAATTATAAGCTAATGTACGAAGCAGAAAATACTTTTTAGAATGGTCTGGCCGGGATAGGGACCCGGAGAACCGAGGACCTGATAAAAAGCATTTTCTGCGAAGTAATAAAAAATGTTAAAGAAAAAAGAAAAAAAAGAAGACAAGACTGTGGGAATAGCTGTATTGGAAGACACTTTAAAAGCAATCCAAACAAAGTTCGGCGAGGGGTCAATCATGAAATTTGGCGACTCGCCGAAAGTAGACGTCAATGTGGTACCGACCGGTTCCATCGGGCTCGACATGGCGCTCGGCGTCGGCGGAATACCGCGCGGTAGAATCATTGAAATATTCGGACCTGAATCCTCCGGAAAAACGACATTATCGCTCCATATCGTCGGAGAAGCACAAAAGCTGGGAGGCGTATGCGCGTACATTGACGCCGAACACGCAATGGATCCGGAATATACTAAAAAGCTCGGAGTCAATATAAATAATCTGCTTATCTCCCAGCCGGATAATGGAGAACAGGCTTTAGAGATCGTAGAGAGCCTAGTGCGAACAGGGAAAATTGATGTGATAGTTATAGACTCGGTGGCAGCGCTTACTCCAAAGGACGAAATTGAAGGCGATATGGGTGCGTATCATGTCGGCAAGCAAGCCCGCCTGATGAGCCAAGCACTCCGCAAGCTAACGGCCATAGTCGCCCGCTCAAAAACCGTAGTTATTTTCATCAACCAAATCCGCATGCAAATCGGAGTGATGTTCGGTAATCCAGAAACCACTCCGGGAGGAAAAGCTCTCAAGTTCTACACTTCAGTGCGCTTGGACATACGCAAAATCGCCCAAATCAAAAAAGGAGAAGAAGTTGTGGGTAGCCGCACACGCGTCAAAGTAGTGAAAAACAAAGTTTCAGCGCCATTCAAGCAAACGGAATTTGACATTATTTATAATGAAGGCATCTCTAGAGAGGGGGAAATCATGGCGCTCGGAGAAAAATTTAAAATCATAGAAAAAACCGGGAATTCATATTTCTATACGCCTGGCCACGCTTTAAAGGACGGTGCGCGGCATGATTCCGCTGAATCAAAAAAGGAAGAGAAGCTAAAGTTGGGTGTAGGCTACGATGCCACCCGCAAGTTCCTAAAGGAAAATAAAAAAATCTCTGACCAAATCCTGAAAGAAATCCGTAAAAAATTTGCCGAAGAGGTATAAATTTGCTAGTATGGGCCAATGTCCCAATTGCAATATAACGAAATTCGCGAGAAAAAAATAATAATTTATAATGATGAGCCATGTGAAGTGGTAGAATCTCATGTCGCCCGCACCCAGCAAAGGAAGCCGCAAAATCAGGTCAAGCTTAAAAGCCTGATTTCCGGCAAGACTATCGCCGCCACCTTTCATGTCTCTGAATCTGCCGATGAAGCAGATATTATAAAGCGTGACATTACTTTTTTATATCACAATAAGGGCGAGTATTGGTTCTGTGATCCCGAAGATAAAGCCAAAAGATTTAAATTGGATAATACGCTCATTGGGGACACAGCAAAATTTCTAAAACAAAATGGAAATGCTACGGCTCTCATCTGGGAAAATGACGATGAAGAGAAAATAATAAAAGTAACTCTACCGATTAAAATGGAGTTTAAAGTAAAAGAAGCTCCTCCAGCCGTCCGCGGAGATACCTCAAAAGGAGGTATAAAAGTTATCGTTCTAGAAAACGGCGCATTTATCAACGCTCCGATGTTCATCAAAGAGGGCGACACCATCAGCGTAAATACTGAAAATGGAGAATACGTGGAGAGAGTTTAAGATTATATATTAAAATCAAATTTTCGGGCCCTTACCTTAATTTCCGCCAAGGCTTCTCTGAATAGTTCTGTGTTTTCGCTACTTTGTATTGCTTCGTCTCTTGAGAGAGAATTTCCAACAATTCTAATCATTTCAACAAACTCCGGACCGATTAGCTTATTGGAACCCTTGGGCTGAAAAAACACTTTAACTAAGGTCTTAAGTGCCCCTAGAACACTGTCCTCTGCTAGTTTTGTAGTGACGATAGGGTCATAGCCTAGCGTTTTGGATTGTTGCCCCACGTGGGCATGATACTCCGCGTCAGTGTAGTTCAGTTTCATATCCTGAATTTTTTGCAAAGTCGGGGATAGTTTCTCCGGGCCTCTTTGTGGAAACGGCATTACATTATCTCCTGGCATAGATGTTTTTTATTTAACCACAAAAGGAAGCAAGCCTAAAAATCTCGCGTGTTTGATGGCAGAAGCGAGCGCACGTTGATTTTTGGCAGTCACGCCAGTACGCTTGTGGCTCATGATTTTACCATTAGGATTCAAAAATTTCCTTAGAATATCAACATCCTTATAGTCTATATATTTTATATTATTAGCTGAAAAGTAGTCTTGCTTCATAAATTTCAGGTGTTGGACACCCGCAACGGGTGTCCAACACCTAGTCTTATTAAAACGGTATGTCTTCAGGGTTAATATCTTCTTCCGGATATTCTATTGTATCAACATCTCCTCCTTCCGATGCTGGCGCCTTGGCGCTGGTGCTTGCGGCGCCAGCTCCCCCACCTCCACTCTGACCTCCCTTGGGACCGAATTGCGTGCGATCCGCTATGACTTCCGTGCGATATTTTTTCTCCCCCGTGGTCTTATCATCCCAGCTCCGCGTCTGCATCCTGCCTTCCACTAATATTGAAGACCCCTTCTTCATATATTGCGCAACTGTTTCCGCTTGGCGTCCGAAGACTACGACATTGTGATAATCAGCGGATTCCTGGCGCGCGCCATTTTTGTCTTTCCAGACGCGGTTAGTAGCCAGAGAAAACGAGCAGACTTTCACTCCTGAAGGCAATGAGCGAAGTTCCGGGTCCCGGGTCAAATTTCCTATTAAGATTATTTTGTTTAAAAACATAATTTTATTTGTATTTTGTAATTGATTTAAACAGCGACCAATGCGTCTATTTCTTTATCTATCTCTTCCTTGTCTATAGGGGTAACTGCTCCGCTTTCCATGGGCCTTTTCACCGTCGGAACTCGGCGATAACCCTCGCTACGAACAAATCTTTTTGCAGCAATAGTATTTTCTTTGACTGTTTTTAATATTAAAAATCGAATGAAGTTCTGATCAAGATCAAGATGCTTTTTTAACTCCAAAGCCTGGCCAGGTACCATGAAAAACTTGGTCCAGCCGAAATACGCCGTGTTAAATTTGTGGCGCACATTGGATATGACTTTTCGCATAGAGTAAGCAAGATTTATCATCTTTGGCACTTCATCCGCTATAATCTCTCCACCGAAAGAAGAGACGAGTTCCTTCAAATTGCCATAGTTTACTGGCACATCCTCCTGCCCAATAGTCGACACTAAAAGATAGCCAAGCTCGTAAACTTTCTTGTCTGAACCGTTATTTTTTAATTCATTTTCCACTTCTTGCATTTTGCAATACTATCAAAAATCTCCTTAAATAGCAAACACGCGCCTAGCATTTGCGATGATTGCTTGCGCCACTTCTTCTTCTGGCAAATTTTTAATCTCGGCGATTTTTTTTACCACTTCTTTTACATAAACAGGCTCATTGCGCTTACCACGATACGGTGCGGGAGTTACATATGGAGCATCTGTTTCGGACATAATCATTTTAAGCGAAGTATTTTTTATAACTTCATCATAATCATTAGTAAATGTAATGACTCCGGTAAAAGAAATGTAAAAGCCAAAATCAGTAAAAGATTTCGCTTCTTCGGTAGTCCCGGCGAAAAAATGCACATCCCCTTTGACCCTCGCGTGTTTTTTTAAAATTTCTAACGCATCCATATACGCATTTGATTTAGCGAAATCATGCGGCGCACCGTCCTTTGAAGCGCCGCCTTCTTTATTTTTACGAATATGGAGCATTAAAGGTTTGTTAAATTCATTGGCAAGTTCTATCTGCGCGATAAAAGCTTGTTTTTGTTTCTCAATTGACTCCATATCCATGCGATAATAGTCAAGCCCGCATTCTCCTATTGCCACTACTTTGGGATCTTTTAAGAGTTCCCGATATGCTTCTTTGTTAAATTTTTCTCCCCGAGAAGTAAATTCTTTCCCGCCTTCACCCAGCTCTTTCTCATCATGAAAAGATGCTCCGGTATGTATGGGATGGAGTCCAATAATCGCATACACGCCTTCTTTATATTGATTTGCCATCTCTACTGCTTTCCTAGAAGTATCTACTTGCGTACCGACATTTATCACCCAAGTATTATTCTCTAGTGCTCTTGTAATAACTTCATCCCTGTCCTCGTCAAAGACCTTAAAATTTACATGGCTGTGTATGTCTATGTATTTAGGAGTCATATTAGTCTTACTTATTCTTTTCTGGGGAATAAAGAGGTTTCTGGTTTTTTATTTTCTTTAATCAATTTTTTTAGTAATACATTAGTTTCTGGCATAATCGAGTTGAGCATTCGGGCGATGGTGTAAAGCTCAAGTACTGCTTTTCGGATTAATTCTTTTCCTTTAGCAGCATCTATTTTCACAACTTTAAATGGTTCGTTATCTTGAATAGATTTATCAAGTTCAGATATTTTACTCCAAATAAAGTCTACTGCTTTTTTAATATCAAAACTCTCCATCAAATTATAAAATTCTTTAGGAACTAATTTTTCCGGTATCTCTGGACACTCTTCTAAATATTTTTCTGATAAAGTTAAGATACGCGAAGCTAAATTCCCTAATCCATTCGCCAAATTTGCATTGTAAGCCTCTTTGAATCTTTCCATAGTGAACGGGCTGTCTTCAAAAGGAGAAATTTCGCGCAAAAGAAAATACCGTAGCGCATCGGTGCCGTATTCTTGCACAATATCATTTGGATTTATCACATTACCGACAGATTTGGACATTTTAATTCCGCCCTCGCCAGTAATAAAACCGTGGTAGACGATAGTATCGGTCGTCGCCATTCCAGCCGACATCAGCATCCCTTGCCACATGACTGACTGGAATTTGACCATGTCTTTGCCGGCAATTTGAACGGTCTCCCCATTTTCCCAAAATTTCTCATATGCTCCCCGGCTATGGGGCCAGCCCAAACTGGAAATATAATTTACCAGAGCGTCAAACCAGACATACATAACCTGCGTGTCATCCCCGGGTATCGGTATGCCCCAAGAGAAACGCTTTTTGTCGCGGGATATTGAAAAATCTTCCATGCCGTCTTTGACGAAATCAATTGCTTCCTTCCTGCGCCACTGTGGAATAATCGCTTTTTCGCTTGATAAATATTCCAATAATTGTTTTTTATAATTCCCCAGCCGGAAAAAATAATTCTCTTCTTCCACTATTTCAGGCACTTTTGTGGGATGCAGTGCGCAACGGCCTTCCATCAAGTCTTTTTCCGTAATAAATTTTTCACACCCCACGCAATAAAGCCCCCTGTATACCTTTTTATAAATATCTCCCTTTTTATCGCAAAGATGCCAAAATTCTTGCGCCGCTATAATATGTTCTTTACTGGTGGTTCTGATGAAATTATCATAAGAAAGATTCAGGGCTTCTTTCAACTCCATAAATTTTTGCGCATAATGGTCCACATATTCTTGTATATCTTTCCCCTCTTGAACACTTGCTTCCCAAATCTTTTGACCGTGTTCATCCGTACCTGTGCTGAAAAAAACATCGTGGCCTTGTAGGCGCTGATAACGCGCAATAGCATCGGACTGCACCAACTCCAATGCGAAACCAATATGAGGTTCCGCATTTACGTAGGGAATCGTCGTCGTAATGTAAAAACTCTTCTTATCCATTTTTTGTTCGAGCTAAAGTTTTATCTTTCTCAATATCGCTCAAAAATTCCATGACAATGACAGCCACTGGTATAGAGAGCACCACTCCCCAGAATCCGCCTAATTCAAAACCTATCAGGGCGGATAAAATGATGACGATAGGCGAAAGGCCTACAATTCTTTTAATGATAAGCGGAGCGAAAAGAAAAACTTCAAACTGATGAATGATTAGATAAGCTCCAGAGACCATCAGCGCGCTCGCCAGCCCTCCAGAGAGATAAGAAAAAGAAAAAGCAGGAATGAGGGCGACGAGGATGCCATAAGGCACAAGCTCCATAACCCCCGCAATCATAGACAAAAGAAGAGCGTATTCTATGCCCAAGAGTGAAAGCGTCAAATAAGTGAGGACTGCCACTACAAAACCCAACACCACCTGCCCCTTCATCCATAACGCAATTTTCCGGCGCGAGCGCTCCCAGAGATCTATTGTATATTCTTCATATTTGATAGGAATAATAATCCGAAGGAAATTTTCTATTCCCTTCTCTTGAATAGAAAGGTAAAAAGAAATAAGAACAATTAAGATAAAATTGAAAACACCCCCGAAAGCAACAGAAAGCGTTTTAAAGAATCCCCCCGATAAATTCAAAATAAAAGCCTTGGAGACTGAAAACAGGGTTGTGATGGAAAAGTCGCCTGAAAGAGAGCCGACTATGTCTTTGGCGCCGGAGAATGCTTCATTTTGGAAATAATTCAAGAATGAAACGCCCGGAATATAAACTGAAATAAAATTGGAAAAATTATAAATTTCAGTTATCAAGAGCGGAGCAAAAAGATAAAACATTCCGGCTAAGACGAGGAGAGCTACGGCATATAAAACTACAATTCCAAAAATTCTATTGACTCCTATCCTGTGAAAATAGGGCACGGCGGACTCCACAAACGAAGCGATGACAATGGAAGTCAAGACTATCAGAACCAAATCCCGCAGAAACCACAATAAAAAAACGCCTAGCGCAAGCAAAACAGCCCGGATCATCGTGCCGGTCGATATAGAAATGGAAGTATCACCATCCTTATTAAACATAGTAACATAATACCACCATCTCAAGCCAAAATCAAAAATAGTTATTTATTCGCACTTTGAAGTGATTCACCTTTAACTAAAAAAATTAAATCATTTGGATGTAATTTCGGCTCTTGTTTTTCGGTTGAAGCTGAACCTTTATTCTGTTCCGTAAAACCTGCTGACCATTCTGAAGTGCGTTGTGCTACTCCTTTTTCATCTTCAGTTAAAATATTAAAACCAGTCCCTAAACTTACAGCAGTTGTTAATCGCCCAAATTTTTCGTTCTTCTCTTGTCTTAGTTTTGCAATCTCTGCCGTTGTCGGCAATCTATACCCTTCTGGAATTTTACTTCCCAACCTTTGCTTTAAATCACTCAGTTTTACATCCCCATCTAATAAGTCTTTCACAACTTCTGGGTTTAAAACTCTAATAGCCTCTCCATTAACTTGAACACCTTCTACCTTTTTAGTATCACCTTCAAAACCCCCAGCACCCGGGGCCCCATTTCCTGGCACAGTACTTGCTCCTAGCATAAATTTTATAATTTAATTTAATTAATAATTTCGACTAATTCCCTAAACAGCATTATATCATAAAATCAACTAAAAAAGAAAGAGCCGGGAAACCGCGGTGGCGCTTTCTCCGGCCTATCGATTGGCCTGTTCACTCTCTTTTTTCCCCTCCTTTCCCTCTAAGAACTCATTGTATGTCTTGACGAGCCCGAACGGGAGCTCGCCGCCACCCCAAGAGTGCGTCGCCGCCTGCAGAAGCGACATAACACACGTCATGGGGTACTTTTTTGAGAGGATAAAATTGCCGTACTCCTCCCACTCTTCGTCACTCAACATCTGACGAAGAGACTCCTCCCTAAAAACCTGAGGGGAGGGCGTTAATCTGACTCCACAGGTCAGGTCCTCGTCGATAAGACGAACCTGAGCCTGGACCTCGTTCGCGACCTTGGTCTTTTTTTGACCGTGTTCTACGGCTAGATTAGATCCAAGGAGCGCTCCAAGAATCAGCATGATCTTCAGCAAGCTCTTCCCCCCTTTCCGAAATTACCCTATCACAAAACAAAAAAACACGCTAGTCAAGTCCTATTTAGAATTTTAGTATTTTCAGAAATTTAGATTTCTCTTTGAAAGGCCCAATGAGGGCTAGATTGAGCCCTTTATTTTTAAAAATATCTTTCGCTAAGTTTTGAATTTGGCGGGCTGTAGTTGCTCTTATTTCTTTTGCTTTTTCTTCTATATTTTTTAATTCTTTTTTTAAAAGCTCTTGTCCACCGTAAAAATTTGCAATATCATCTGTAGCTTCCAGAGATAATTTCATATTACCTATCAAGCACTCTTTTACCTTATTTAATTCTTCTTCACTCACGATATAATTTTTTAATTTTCTGCATTCTTTGAGTACTGCTTCCAAGACTTCATATATTCTTTTATTATCCACTCCAGCGGAAATTTGGAAAAATCCATGGTCGGTAAAAGCGTCATTATAAGCGCGTACATAGTATCCTACCCCCATCTCCTCGCGCAACTTTTGGAAGAGTCTCCCGCTCATCCCTCCGCCTAGGATTCCGCCCAAAACGGAAAGAGCTGGGCTTTTTTTATTGAAGAAATCATACGAGCGGGCGGAGAGCACGAAATGCGTCTGGTCTGTTTTTTTATACTTTATTAGGGCTTCCGGCTTATTTTGCATTTCTTTTACTTTTACTTTGCCTGTTTTATGCCCGCGCGGAACTTGGCCGAAAACTCTTTTCACTTCTTTTAAAACTTTTTTTTCTTCTACAGCCCCTGCTACAATGAGTACCGTAGCCTCCGGCAGATAATGTTCGTGTTTATATTTCACGAAATTATCGCGTTTCATTTTTAAAATATTTTTCTTTTCTCCAGCGATATTCCATCCAGCCGGAGTGTCACCATATAGCAATTTCATCATCAAGTCCTGCACGTGCCGCTGCGGCATATCTTCGTACATATTTATTTCTTCAATAATCACGCCTTTCTCCTTCTCCATCTCCACTTCCGGGAAAGTAGAATTCAAATAAATATCAGAAACGATGTCAAAAATTTTACCAAAGTGTTTTGCGTCAGACTTGGCATAATACCCTGTATATTCCTGCACGGTAAAGGCATTGTATTGGCTCCCCAGGATATCGAGTTCCTTAGAGATGTCTACGGCTTTCGGCCTTTTAAGGGTACCCTTGAAACACATATGCTCTAAAAAATGGGAAATGCCATTAATTTTTTTCGTTTCATATTTAGACCCCGCTTCCACCAAGACCAGCACCGTCGCCGTCGGATTGTCTTTCATTGGGATGGTCACCACCCGCAGTCCGTTTTTTAAAACTTTCTTTGAGAATTTCATGAAGTTATTTCAGTTTATCTCTATATAAATTAACTTGGCTCAATATTTGAGAGTGTAACGGTAAAGGCATTTTATCCAACCTAAACCATCCAATTTCATCAAATTTGTGCGGCTCGCCATTTTTCACTTCTTTGGGATCTACTAATACCCTGAAGAAAAATTGAATCCAGTGCGTTTTGCGTCCTTCATATTCACGAAAAACATCTTTATAACCAAGAAATTCAGAACTGATATTTTCCACACAATATTCCTCTTTTAATTCTTTGCGTAAGGTTTGTTCAACGGTCAGACCAAAATCAATGCCTCCCCCTCCAATATCCCAACGGCCGTGTTCATCACGGCAGTTTTTATTTCTTTTATTCATTAAATAGTTGCCTTTGCCGTCGTGGCAGAAATAAGAAACTCCGACAGCTATATGGTCAATCCCTTTTTGCATCCCAGTACTAAAATTTTAAATTGTTAATAATTGTGGTCATCATTTTGTGTGTAAAATTTAGTACGGGACAAGTATTAAATTTTTTCTTTTATATAATTTTTTAAATCTGCAACTTTCACTCTCTCTTGTTCTCCTGTATCACGAGCACGCACGGTTACTGTATCATCAGTCAAAGTTTCAAAGTCAACCACAATGCAAAATGGCGTACCGATTTCATCTTGTCGGCGATAGCGCTTGCCGATATTGCCATTGTCGTCCCAGGCCACCCTGCCAAATTCGGCTTTAAGTGGGACATAGACCTTGTTATTGGCATATTCCACAAGCTCTATTTTGTTTTTTAAAAGGGGTGACACGGCGCAAATTACCGGCGCAATATTGGGCTTGAATTTCAAGTATGAGCGCACTTCTCCATCTTTCTCGTCTTCGGTATAGACAGAAAGAAGTAATGCGAGTACCGCTCTATCTACTCCAAAGGTCGGCTCAATGACGTGCGGAGTCATTTTTTTCCCGACGCTTTCGGTCGGGATCTCGACTCCTTCGGGCGTCGGGACTTCATCTATATATTCAAGTTTGTGATTTTTCAAATCAAAATCTGTCCTGTAGGCCAGACCAAAAAGCTCTTTTCTGCCGAAAGGATAATCGAATTCAAAATCAATCGTCCTTTTGGAATAATGCGCGCGGTCTGCGTCGGGAACTTCGAGCTCGTGCACTTTGCCCATATCAAGGCCGAATTCTTCCATCCATTCCAACATCTCTCCCCTCCAGTATTCAAAATATTTTTCCCATTCATCGGCTCTAATAAAATATTCTATCTCCATCTGCTCAAATTCTCGCTGACGAAAAAGAAAATCTCTCGGGGCAATTTCATTTCTAAAAGCTTTCCCAATCTGCGCCATGCCGAAAGGAAGCTTGGGGTGAAAAGCATCCACTGTATTCTTAAAATTTACAAACATTCCTTGAGCTGTTTCAGGACGCAAATAAGAAATAGCAACATCTTCTTTTTTTGCCCCAACCTCTGTTTTAAGCATTGTGTTGAATTGCTTGCCATCAAGCAGATCTGCAAAGTTTGCCACATGGCCGGTCACCTCCCATACTTTCGCGTTCATTAAAATAGCCGCGTCAATGCCGTACATGTCTCGCCTATTGTCCAAGAATTTTTTCCACCAAGACTGCTTGATATTATTTTTAAGCGCCACGCCATAATGTCCCCAGTCATAAGTGCCCGCTAGTCCGCCATAAATTTCTGAACCCTGGAAAACAAACCCGCGCCTTTTGCAGAGCGAAACTATTTTCTCCATCAGATTTTCTTCTTTTTTTTCCTTTTGCATTTTACTTTATGAAGTTATAACTTACTCAACTACCACGCCCCCGGTGGGAGGAAATAAAGGGTCATTATCAAGCGCTGAACGAAGCATTGCCCTATTAACCCTCACGTCCACATTAGCAAAATCATCATGCCCAGTCAAAACTGCATCACTGATAATGGTTGGAACGGTGCCAATTTGTGAAAGTGAAGGAGTAAAAGCGATTTGAAAAGCAACGCTACGGCTTGCCGAGATAATGCCAGTACCCTTTGAAATTTTGCCTATGTTCCAGACTATCTCCTTGGTGGAAGGATTGTGCGTCAAACCCTCGTCGGCAGGCAAGACCAGGCCTACAAAACGGATCCAAGAAGGAATAGTGGAGCGCACAACAGCTTTTGAAATATTGTTTGCTGTATTGGAGAGGGACCAAACAATCGTGTAAGTCGTCTCCGCTCCGACTTTCGGAGGCACTAGGCCATGGTTGGTAAAAGGTCCGGAATAATAAAGCGCCTTGACTGCAAAACCGACATCAGAAATAATTCGGACAATTCCAGACTCAGAATTAGTTAAATCTTTGGCAGCATAACCCTCTATTAATTGCTTGCCGGAAATAGAAATGTCTATTTTAATAGAAGGGTCGGAAAGTATTCCGGCCAAGCCAGAGAATAATGTCGTCGGAGAGACGGAAAATTTCACAGAATCCGAATCACCCGGGCTCACTTCCTCAAGTTGAGTTTGGGAATTTTTATCCCAAATAATTATGTCCTGATTCGAATCATAAAAACCCTCTGGGGCATTTATCGTCTTGCGATTAACCGCATTTCCAGAAATTTTCGCCTGAATAACCAAATCATTTATCTTTGTATCTAAATTATTCGTCCATCTTATTTCGCCGCGGATCGGAGTCTTTGTATCGGTGGCATATTCCCTCTCTGAGACACTGTTGATAAAAAGCTTCGCTTCAATAAAAGGCTTTTTAACAAGAACAGTGTGCGATAGGGAATTAAAAACTACGTCAATCACAGATTTGTCCGACATAGACTGCACCCCAGTTGCTACGTGAAAACTTTTTTCTTCCCCGTCGAATACATCAATCATCTTGCCGAGAATAGAAATACTGCGCTCCGCGCCCGGAGCCAAGTCTCCCAAGCTCCAGACATTGTTTCCGAGAGTTGGAGCCGGAACAGACGACAAAAAAGCAAACCCGACCGGGTAATCAAGTTTGAGTAGTATTTTTGAGGCCGGCTTAGTGGCGTTTAACGCTACTTTTGCTTTGAGAATTATATCTTGGTTCGGACTTATGGTAAGAGGGGCATCAACGGAAAGGTTTATCGGCGTAGAGCTTATGGTAACTTCGTAAGACTTCTCTTTCACGAAAATGGCATTTGACCCTTCCACCCGGTACTCCAGAGAAATTTTTATAGGGCGCACGGATCCTTGCTCGCCGAAAAGCACTACTTTTAGATTTTCATTGCGCACCGCTCCAGCAGGAATCGTGCCTAAGGACAACCGATACCTCTCGGTCCCAGTTGATAAATCCGCCCCAGTGCTCGCAGAGCTCTTGGGATATTCCATAACTAAATCAACCAAGTCAAGCGAGGAGCTGTTTTTATTCGTAACCCCGACGATAAATGAGAGTTCTTCTCCGCCGGCCGTGAAATTATTCCCGAGAATAGAGATATCAATATTGTCGTTAGACACGGTATTGCCCCCGGCAAAAAACACATAAGAAGCATAAGAAAGTGTCAGGACAAAAAAAGCCAGTGAAAAAATAAAAAAATTCTTAAATAGAGAGGTTTTCATAAAAAATTTTTCCCTGGAGTAAAAAGCCCCGGTATCGGCTTGTTTTCCATTCCCCCAAACATCGGGTATATCTTTCCTATCCAGATGCGAAAAGCTGTCTCGGTGTTCCAGCTTGGTCTGATAATTTTTGCTGAAAAGCTTGCTTTTAAGTTCTTCTATTCTGTTGAGCTTATCCCTGTCGTCAAGTGGCATGATAGAATTATATCACCCCGAAGAAGATTTTAAAAATCCCTACGGGGCATGTATTTACAAGTGCGTTTCCCTAAGAGCCTTGTTGATTTCGGAGAGTATTTTCCTTCTATTTTTCGAGACCTCAAATATTACACTTTCTTCGAAAGGAGACTTGATAAAAGTTTTTAACATTTCATTTCCACCGATGTAACCTAAATTGTTAATTATACGCAAAACAATAACAGTTTCAATATTTCTTAAATCCTCTTTCGTCTTTGATTTTTCTAAAATAGATAAACCGCTTAATAAGTCAATAAAAAGGGTTTCATTTGGTTCAACACCTGCAAGCAAGCGCCGGAGCAGGCGCATGATGTTCGCTAAAATTTGAAAGTTTTCCGGCTGTTTAGTAATTTGTTCCAATTTATTCGTTTTTAAAGCATTCGTCACCCGCCAAAAGTCCCTGCCTTGGACAAGGTCAATTTTAAGATAAGCAAAATCCTGCAACACAAAACGCAGCTTGGAAGATATCTTGCGCACGCCTTGGGTTCTGGCATAAATCATCCCTAAGTCGCGGGTAAAAATATAATAATACTTCCCCGCCTCGCCGTAATTCCTGCTCCCTAATATTATTCCTTCTGTGTGATAAATATGATGCATTATAGTGAACGACCTATCGGATTTGGAATAGGCACTGTAAAATTTTTAATGTCATCTGAATCCATTAAGTAAATGCCAGGTTCACCCTTTAGTGTGTTATAAAGTGTAACGTGAGTAGGCAGATATTTAATATTCAATCCGTATTTTTTATTTATGAAATCAAAAAATTTATTAAGATTTGACACTTCGCACATGACAACTACGGTTTTAAAACCATCTCTGGAAACAAACTTATATTCATTATTATAATGTAAAAATTTAATATTGTTTGTCCTGGTAAAGTCACAGAAATCATTTATTATTTTGTCAACAAAATCTGGGATTATAATATTATATTGCTTAATTATTCTTCCAACATAAACAAGGCTCACATGAAAAGGACTGGGAAAATACAGAGTATATCCTTGCACTTTTATTTCTTCTGACAAATTTTCCAGTGAGACTGGCAACCAGATAGTGTTCGTTGGCGAAATTATATATTGATTCCCTCCGCAAATAAATGGCCTTTCCATTCTTGCATTTTATCACATTTTAATCAAAAAAATACATAACTAATACAATAAACGCGACCGTTACTATTATACTAGTAATTAAAAAACCATTCAAGAAAAGTTACAAATTGAAAGCCTGCTCCAATAAATCTCTATTGGTAATATCACGCGCTAAAATAAAATGCACATACTTACCTATCCCCCAGTAATTTGCGATGAAATCAATTTCTTTTTGACATGGATACGGATATACCCAAACACTATCATTGAATCTAATGCACCCTAATTCTTTCATTTTTTCCCTTAAAGAATCGCGTGCGGACCTTTTATTTTCAGGAACATCAAAAACGATAACGCGAAAATCCCTGTCCCAGATTTTTGGAGTTTTTATTTTTAGATCCTCATAGTTAAAACGTAAGAATACCTCTCTCCCACTTTCAGTAAGAGTAATCTTGCAAAGATTGTGGTTTTCCTTAAAATCTATTAACTTTTGTTTTCGTAGTCGTAAAAAATAATAAGAAATATTCTTTGGTTTTTTATTCAAACCAAATATCTCTTTGACCAGGGTTTTAGTAACTTGATAACTTGCTCTCCTGTTTGATAAAGCGACGGCAATACCAACACCCATGCCCAGAGCGCGAATTATTTTTCCTGAATTAGATTCTTTATCAATTATTCTCATGCTTATATGCTAACATAATAGAAGCGGTCGTGTCTATTATACTAGTAGTTATTTTAGTGTTTTTATTTTATCATAAAATTTTTCAACTCGGAAATTACAGGGGCTACCGTTTCATCATTTATATCTTCCGGCTTTATTCTGCATTTAGAGAAAATCTGCTTTTCCATTTGCCTGACAGCATTTTCAAAAGTTTCAAGCTCAGACATACTTCTACCACGGTGAGCATAACGCTTTCTTAAATCCATAAATCGTTGTTCCAAACTTACTACACCAAAAGGACTAACTCGGTCATCGCAGTATTCAGGAATCTTTTTGGCAAAATCTTCACCTAAAGCATTATCGGGCGCATCTAAAAAACTAATGGATTGAATTAATTCTAAAATTCTGTCTGAAATTTGAAGCTCCTGCGCAATTTTTAAACTTGCTAAGTATTCATTATCTCCATATTTTTCTTTAAACTCTACCTGAGTGTTCTCCCAATATTCTAATCCCTCTGGCCCCAAAAAATCTGGGAAGGTATCTAATTTAAATTTAATAATATTCCCCATATCATGAAGCAAGCAAGCAGTAATTATATCCTCTTTCGACAAATGCTTGCTAAAATTATCACAAATCAGGGACGCCACAGCCGCCACGCGGAGCATATGCTCCTGCAGGCTGGGAATGATTTTATATTTTTTATATATTGTTTCAATGCTCATAGCCATTTTATCCCCCGGAGCAAGACCTAGACGCTTCCTCGTATCCTGAAGTTCTCGCATAAAATCTCGATATTCCCCTTCCGCCTTGAGTTTTGAAGTAATTTTTGTATCAAGGGCAACTTCGCCCGAAATAGACATATTATAAATAACTTCTTTTACATTCAGCTCATCTTTGATTAGTTCTATATATTTATCACCAAATTCATAACCTTTGACTTCAATTTTAGCGAGAGGCTGACGCACTTGAATTTTTGCCAGTTGGCGTGCTTCAAGCCCGAGAGAGACAATTTTACGCACTATTTCCATTTCTTCTATAATTTTCGATTTACCAAAAGAGAATAATTTAAACGGAAGTTTAGGCCAAGCCTCTAAATGCACACTTGATTCTGCAGAATCATGCCGCGTACTGTCCATTGAAACGTGGCCATTTTTATTTCTTAATTTCAGCCAAATATCTTCCGCTGCAAACGGAGCAAACGGGGCGAGCAGTTTTGCCAGAGTTTTCAAAACAAAATATAAAGTCTGTTTTGCCTCGCCCATAGGGCTACGGCCGAGGGCCTCTTTGTCCCCTTCCTTGATTCGCTCTCTGGAACGGCGCAAATACCAAGTAGAAAGGTCACCAATAAAATCCCGCATAGCGCGCACTGGTTCAAGCAACTTATAATTATCAAGATTTTTCGTCGTTATTTCTATAAGCTCATCCAGCCTGGCTAAAATCCATTGGTCAAGAATATTGCCTGATTTGGGTCTGTTATTTCGCTCTAAATTCTTATCTCTATATAGTTCATAAAAAGCGAGCACGTTATAGAGCAGTCCAAAGACTTGCTGGTGAAGCAAGGCTACAGTTTTTTCATCAAAATTTTTAGACTCGCCTGGTTGGTTCACAGAGTACATCCAGAGACGAAGTGTATCCACGCCATATTTCCCTATCATAACCCAGGGGTCAACGACATTTCCTAGAGACTTGGACATTTTTTTACCCTTCGCATCAAGCAAGTGCCCCAGGCAAATGACATTTTTATAAGCCTTGCCACGCCCCATCAATATGCCGACTGCATGAAGTGTATAAAACCACCCGCGAGTCTGATCAATCGCTTCACAAATATAATCCGCCGGATAGCCCAGTCCTTCCACCCACTTTTTATTCTCAAACGGATAGTGGTCTTGCGCGAAAGGCATTGCCCCCGAATCCATCCAGACATCCATTACTTCTTTGGTGCGTAGTAATTTCCCCCCGCAGGCTTGCCCTGAGCCCGCTCGATGGGCGCAGACAAGCGGAATTTCGTCAATGTACGGCCGATGCAAATCAAGCTCATAGTTTTCATTATGAGGTAATGGCGTAAATGACAAATCTTCTACTCCCGCTGTTTTAATGAAATCCCCCCCTTTTTGATCTTTTTCCTCCGCGCTTTGCTTATTGCTCCAGCCAAGAGTAGCAGTAAACATCATCCAAATAGCATATTCGTGGGATACAAGCAAAATCTTCTTTCCTTGATATTTTTTTTCAATTTCATATAGAAATTCCATTACCCGATATTTCAAATCAGTCAAATTCTCTCCATTGGGCGGATTTTTTATAAATTTTTCCTCTGTTGAAGAAAAGAAATTGTGGTACTCCCCACTTCTTTTATTATGAAAATCTCCCGTATTCACCTCGCGGAGTCTTTTATCATAAACAATGTCCGTTGCAGAAAATCCTATTTCTTTAGCCACAATTTCCGCTGTTTCCTTGGTGCGAATAAGTGGAGATGAAATAGTAAGGTCAATTTTTTTATTTTTTAACGCCCTGGCCGAAACCAGCACCTCCTCTTTTCCTCTTTCAGTCAAGTGATATTTATCAAGCTTAAGTTCATTTGAAGTCGCGATATCCAAAACAATGTTGTCAGCCTCTCCATGACGCATCACAAAATATTTATTACCCGATTTTTTTGTTTTTGCTTTTAGGTCTGAAATACTGCCTATAACTTCAACTTTTTTGCAAGACTCGCAAGCCCAGACCGGCAGCGGCGTGCCCCAATACCGCTCGCGGGATATCGCCCAGTCTTTTATGTCTTTCAGCCACTCGCCGAAGCGTCCGCCCCGAATATGCTCCGGTTCCCAATTTATTTTTTCGTTCTCGTTAATTAACTGCTCTTTTATTTTCGGGTCAGACATCTTTATATACCAAGAGTCGCGCGCATAATAAATGAGCGCCGTCTGACAGCGCCAGCAATGCGGATATGAGTGCTGGTAATTTTCTTTACTGAAGAATAAATTCTTGTCCGTCAAATATTTGATAATGTCCACATCCAAGGTGGGCTTGCCCGGCTTGCCATCTTCACTGACATCTTTTTCTTTTACAAATCGTCCTTCCAAAAATCCCGTCCCTTTTATAAATTTGCCTTCAAGGTTTACCAGGTGATGCTTCGGTAAGCCAACTTCCGTACCCAATACAAAGTCATCCTGACCATACATCACCGCTGTATGCACCACTCCTGTGCCGTCCCCTGTCGAAACAAAATCCGCCCCATATACCTTATATGCTTTTTCTAATTTTGATTTTTCACTTTCGGATATTGTGTCTGCGAAATATGGGAAAAGCGGTTCGTATTCTAAGCCAATCAAATCTTTGCCTTTTACTTCTCCTAGAATTTCATAACCTTCATTCAGTATTGAAATCCGCTCCTTGGCTAAAATTAATATTTCGTTTCCAGCTTTCACTTTCACATAAATAATATCTTCCCCCACAGCAAGTGCGACATTGCCAGGCAATGTCCACGGCGTCGTCGTCCAAGCTAAAATATAAGTATTTTCTTGTCCCTTTACCTTGAACTTCGCAGTTACCGACAAATCTTTCACATCTTCATATCCTTGCGCAAGCTCATGACTAGAAAGTGCTGTGCCACATCTCGGACACCAAGGCACAACTCTGTAATCTTTATAGAGTAAATTTTGGTCGTTTACTTTTTTTACTATATTCCAAACCGATTCAATATATTCATTGTGATAAGTAATGTATGGATTTTTTTGGTCTACCCAAAAGCCGATGCGCTCGGTAAATTTATTCCAAAGGTCAACATATTCCCAGACATTTTCTTTGCATTCGTGATTAAATTTGGCAATACCATACTCCTCAATCTCTTTTTTTGATTTAAACCCAAGTTGTTTTTCTACTTGAAGCTCAACAGGAAGTCCATGCGTATCCCAGCCAGCTTTACGACGCACATGGTATCCTCGCATCGTTTTATATCGAGGGATAACATCTTTAAAAGCCCGCGCCTCAAGATGATGAAGAGCTGGTTTAGCATTGGCCGTCGGTGGTCCTTCATAGAAAATAAACTCTCCTTTCGGTGTGGATTTTTCTAAAGATTTTTCAAAAATCTTATTTTTCTGCCAGAATTCCAAAACCGCTTCTTCGCGAAGAGCGGCATCAGATTTAGCATTTTTCTCTTTTTCAGTCATTTGACTGATTTTAGCATATTGCCCTTATTTTTACATCTTCTCCGGTGCTTTGATGCCAAGAAGGTACAAACCCTTTTTCATCACGAGAGCAAAAGCGAAAGTCAGGGACACTTTGTAGGCTGAAGTCGGGTCTTCTTTATTGACAATAACCGTATTGCCATAAAAGCTGTTAAAAGAACGAGCGAGTTCTATTAAATAGTTTGCAATATGGTGCGGTTGGTATGCTTTTGCAGAACGGAACACAATTTCCGGAAATCTATATAGTAATTTTTCCACTTCAAAAATTTCGGTCATTAAAATATCCGGGTCCGGCAAAATATTTTCTTTTTTCGCTTTCTCTATTACCGAATTCGCTCGAGCATGCGCATATTGGAGATAAACTCCTGAATCTCCTTCAGTTGAAACTGATTTTTCAAGGTCAAAAATTATATCTCCCCCTATCGCTTGGCGCAGAATCATATGCTTGATAGCGCCTACGGCTATTTCTTCACTGCCTGTCTTTTCTTTAAGCTGCCTGATAAGATCTTCGGCGGTTATTATAAGACCGGTGCGAGAAGACATTTTACCTGATAGATTGCGCGAGAAACGCATCATGCCGTGCGTAATGTGCCTCATTTTTACTGCATATTCTGGATAAATAAGAGAAAGGGCTTTGGCAACTACTTTCATATAGTTCATTTGTTCATTAGCGGTAATAACGATAGAAAGATCCAGATTTGGCTCTGTGTTAAATTTCTCTACTGTCAGCCCCAGCTCTTTAGTTTCATACATCGGCAAACCGGCAGATGTGATGAAAACCCGAGTATGCAATTTTCGGTCGTACTCTTCTCCTTTAAAGACAATCGCGCCTTCGCTTTCTTTGAATATTTTCCCTAAATTATCTTCAACAATTTTCTGTCCAAACGGCGCAATCTGGCTTTCTAAAAAATAAAAATCAAACTTTGTGCCAAGCATTTTGTAAATATCTTCAAAGGCTTCCATCGTCACCTTGAAGCCCCAGTCATATATTTTATTTATTTCTTCATCACTCCGGTCATAAATTTTTTTATTTATTTCTTCTATTTTTTCTTTTGCCTTTTCGTTGCTCTTATACTCCTCTGCGCCTTGAGAATAAGCTTGGCCAATAAAAAACGCTTGATCTTTTATAGACTCGTTTTTAAGAACATATTCTTCAAAGTTTTCTAATAGTATATAAACTGCTTTAGCCACATGAAGCCCGACATCGCCTTGATAATTTGCCCTAGACACGGTAGCGCCGGAGTGTTCAAGAATTCTGGCGATAGACTCACCTATCGCATTGGTCATCAAGTGACCAATGTGCAAGGGCTTGAAAGGATTCGGGTCGGTATACTCAATCATTATTTTTTTGCCGGACAAAACAGCATTCGCTCCGACATTTTCGCCTTTATTTAAAATTTCTTCAATACTTTGACTAAAGAATTTGCGAGACAAAAAGAAATTAATAAATCCCCCAGAGGCTTCTATCTTCTCTATGTATTTATCAGTATTTAATCTCAATATTTCAGCGACAATCTTGCCGGCAAGCTCTTTTGGATTTGCTTGGAGTGCTTTTGCGCAAACCATCGCAATATTGGTAGAATAATCCCCCATTTTTAAATCCCCCGGATGTTCTAGGGAAATTTCTGTAACTTCCACATTCAAGTTTTCTAACGCATTTCTGATTAACTTTTTTATTTTGTCTTGCATTGATTTTGCGAAATCATGCCGCGCAATCGTCTATTTTAGCGCGGCTATTTTCTGCCAGTACTCCCAAACCCACCTTCGCCCCTGGCAGATTCACTCAATTTATCAGTTTCTTCTAATTCCCCAATAACCACAGGCATAATCACAAGTTGAGAAACTTTATCTCCTGCTTCAACAGTATAAGGCTTGTCTGACAAATTTACCAAATGTGTATTGTATTCACCGCGGAAACCCGCATCAAACACTCCGCCCATCGTATGCAGTCCTGTCTTGGAAATACTGCTCTTGTCCATAATAATCGCCGCATATCCTTCAGGAAATTCTAGCGCGAAGCCGTGCCAAAAACGATGATGCCCCATCGGAAGAATTGTTATTGTTTCCATCGCATACACATCCATCCCCACATCCCCAGGATGATGATACTTCGGCAATTTCGCGTCTTTTCTAAGTTTTTTAACTTTGATTTTCATTTTATTTAAAATAATATACTGCTGTTTCTTTTAAACTATGAAGAAAATCTTCTGGTTTATCATCCATTGCCTTAAAAAGTTCGTCCTTACTAAACCACTTGATTGCCTCAACTTCGCTATCTTGTTTAACTAAAGGATAGCTACTATCTATTGTAGCAATAAACCATTGTGCAAAATACTCATGTAAAGTTGACCTACGGAGCTTCTGTCCCAATATCGGTTTTAAATCTTTTAGTCCAATTTCTTCTTCTGCTTCTTTAATTATGTTTGACTCATAAGTCTCTCCTTCTTCTACGGTTCCAGCAACTGCGGGTCCCCACATACCTGGATGCATTTTTTTATTAAAAGACCTCTGAGCAAGAAGGGCCTCCCCCTTCTCATTCCACAACCAAAGACCGGTAATACGAGCAATATCAACCTTATTTCTATCCTTTCTGTCTTTATATCCTATTATTTCATCTTGTTCATTTACAATTGGAATTCTCATATTATTTTAAAATCTTTTTAACCTTTTCGTAGACTTCTTTATGGATATTCTCTCTTTCTTCCATTTTATTACCAGAAGTGCATTTTATTTTTACCCAATTCTTCTCTCGCCCTGCAAGCCAAAGCGCGCTCTTGCGGGAATTCTCCAAAAATTTAATATCTTTCTCGTGAACATCATGTTTGTTTGCTTTTTTCTTGCCCAGATAACTCCTGTTTTTGCCTTTATTTCTTGCGCGGATTAACTTCATAACGATAGGTATGGGCACACTCAAGTAAAATACGGCATCCGGCTTCGGAATTTTAAAAACTTCGTACTCCATTTCTGCCAGCCATTTGAGAAAATTTTCTCTTTTCTTTATATTCGCAATTTTCCCCCCCTGATGAATTTGGTTGGCGCTGGCATAGCGGTTGGCAATGATAATATTCCCTTCTTTGAGCCAACCCTTTATTTTATCTCTTGACTCAAAGCGGTCCGCCGCGTAAAGCACGGAAACAATCTTCGGGTGCACTTTTACGAAATCATAATATCGCTCGGAAAGGCAATGCCCGATAAATTTGCCGAAAAAGTTTGAGTAATAGTCCGGAAAATCAAGAACTTTTACCTTGTGGCCGTCCTGTTTCAAATGCCTAATCAAGAGCTCTGTCTGGGTCGCTTTCCCGCTTCCATCCGTGCCGTCTATTACTATGAGCTTGCCCCGCCGTGGCGCGGGTTTTCCCTTCTTTTTCATTAAAGAACTATATCAAAAAAAGGCTGAAATTGAAAATTAGCTCAACTTGTAGTCAGCAAACAGGTTTTTGCATGTACAATTCTTACCTAGCTGAAATAATGCAAACTGGTCTGTACTAAATTGGATTGGTAAGCTAATATTTTTGGGAGTTGGACCAGGTCCTAAACTTATATGAGGACTATAAAGGCCAGTATCAAAGTGCTTTTTGTAATTATTCACCCAATTGATTGATCGATCATTCATTTTTTTAGGTTCGAAAAACATTTGTGGATTGCTTTCATAAGTCGCATATTTTTTCATAAGTTCCATACAGGTGTTATGTAAAGAGACTAATTCTGGGGTTTTCGAGATATTAAAACTCAAAAATAAATCGTCGTCCCATTCACCAATTTCAAATCCAATAATGTTTAGATTAAGAATCTTTGTCTTTCTTGCCAGATCGCTTAACTCTTCCCTCAGTAAAGCCATGTTACTTTCGGCAATACAACCCATGGCCAATGTTATATGTGGCTGATAACCGTTCTGAAAGGAAACATATTTGACTTGATCTAATTCTTTATTAATTCCAACACAAACATCCACAACTTTCGGTGGCAAAAGCAATGCTATATCTACCGCAATTTTATTATTCATAGATTCTCTACTTTAGTTAACTAAAGTAATTTATTTGGATAAAGTATCCAACTTATTAAGAACCTCTTTTAAATACTGGTCTATCGGTTCAAGTTTTTTAATT
>Ga0155766_117_pt3 | contig 26296 bp, 30 predicted proteins | sample RifCSPlowO2_01_FD_107420 | JGI IMG/M metagenome (GOLD analysis project Ga0155766, IMG submission 107420) | Candidatus Nomurabacteria bacterium RIFCSPLOWO2_01_FULL_41_12
TGCCCCCATCGAACCGTCTGGTGAAATGCCTTTCACCAGGATTTCTTACCAACATACGCGCCCCCTTTCAGAACATTCATTGTTAAAATAACATTTTAAAAGCTTTATGTCAATATTAGAGTAAAAATCTAGACTCTGTGATGAGCTTTGTGCTCCACAGCAATATGCGAAGCGATGTATTCTTTTGTGCCGCCCATAGACTGGGTGGCCACTTTTTTGCCGGGGTTAAAAATATTCTTAGGGTCAAAAATTCTCTTAATTTCTATAAAAATTTCAATCATTTTTTTTCCGTACATTTTCTCCAAGTACGGCGTGCGAATTATTCCGTCGTTGTGTTCAGCAGTAATTGAGCCATGATATTTCATTACAAGATTATAAACCTTTTCCCCAAGCTCTAATATTATTTTAGAAGTATTACGCCGCTTAAAATCCATCAATGGAATAATGTGAAAATTACCTTCTCCGGCATGTCCGGCTAAAGTAGAAATTAAATGGGATTCATAAGGAGCCAATAAACTTTTAAGTTCAGGAAGAAATTTCGGCAGAAATTCTGGACGAACAATAATATCATCTATGAAAGGCGCAGTGCGCATACCTTTTACGTGCTTACGCAGAAGTGCGAAACTCTCCCGTCTGATGTCCCAATACTTGCTCGCCTCTGTTTGATTTTCCGTGATATGAACTTTTAGATTGAAATTTCTTATTTTTGCTTCAAGTTTCAAACATTGCCCATTCACCTCTCCCTCACTATTCCCGGCAAATTCAGCTAAAAGGATTAATTTAGGGAAACCGCCCCCAAAAAAACTTCCGAGCATCATTTTCAGCTCCGGCAAAAAAGACCACATAAATTTAATCATCCCCATAAAACCTTTATTTTTAAAAAAATCCGGAAAAAATTTAACCGCGAGCTTCATCGTCTTGTCATCATATGCTTCCAGTGTCTCCGGCTTCAGTGTCAGAATTTCATCCACCAAGCGACCAAGCGGCTCCAGGTCATTCATAAAAATAACCACCAGTTTAGAATATTTATTGTCTGGTACGAGTTTGAAAGTTATCTCGGTCGCAATGCCAAGCGTCCCCTGCGAACCGACGAGAAGCTTATTAAGATCAAAAAGAATCGCCGGATGAAAATTCGAGTCGGCGTAGGACCCGCCCGGTACTCCGGGAAGGGTAAAGACGCGAGAATTTTTATCCGGCGATTCTGATATCACATTCCATATATAATACCCAGAAGAATTTTTATGCACTTGAGGCTTAGCGTGAACTATTTCTTCTTTATTTTTATTTATCAGTTCAAAAATATTTTTATAGACATTTCCTTCAAAATCATTCTGTGTAATTTTTTGAGCCAGTTCATTCTGTGTCAATGGCTTTATAACATATTCTTTACCATCAGTAAAAACAACTTTCGCAGACACTATATATTTTTCAGTCTGCCCATATTTTAGCGTCCTTTCTCCGGCAGAATTATTGCCATACATTCCACCCATAGCGTTTAAGCTCTTAGAGGCCGTATAGCAAGGTAAAATCAAACCCCGTTCTAAAGTAATCTTTTCAAAATCCCGATAAAACATCCCGGGCTGAACAGTAATAGAATAAGAATTTTTTAAATTCCGATTCCAACTTACTAACTTATTCATGTGACGAGTAAAATCTAAAATCAAAGATTCACCTATCGCGCCTCCAGACATATCGGTGCCTGCGCATCTAGCGGTGATAGAAAGATTAACAAAGTCTTTATTGCGCTTTGGATCTTCGTATTTATCTTTATTCTCCGTTACCCATTTCACTAAATTCTTCACATCTGCCGAGTCTATAGGAAAAAGCACCAATTTCGGTCGCACTTCCAATAAGCTCGCATCATGAGAGTATTTTAGAAGTATTTCTTCGTCATCCTCCACTTCTCCCTTAAAAAAAATTTTGATTTCGTCTTTCATATTATTCCAACATTCTAACGAACTTTAGAATGATATTTCCACGTTTGGTTAATTTATGACGTATAGATTTACTATCACTTCTTTTCATCAATAATCCAGAGATAGCCATTTTGTTTATATGAGCAGATATATTTTTCATTTCTGATTTTAATCTTTCTGCAATTTCTTGTACTGACAATTCTGGCTCTTCAGCTAAAAGACCAAGCACCTGTAACCTCCTATGATTTGCGAACCCCTTAATTATTCTCTCTAGTTCTCTATTTGATTTTTTCATATTTCTTATTCTAACATTCTATAGAACATTGGAATGAAAGTCTATTCCCAGAAAATTAATATTAAAGAAAGCACACCCAATGTCATGCCCGCGATTTGGAATTTATTGGTCTGCTCTTGATAAAAATAAAGGCCGATAATAACCGCTAAAATTGCCGATACTACGGAAAAAATTGTCGCGCCCCGGGCCAATCCCGAACCGCTTTTTATCCCCCACAGCCAAAACATATTGGCAATGACATAAGCAAGCAAGGCCCCCAGCCACAGATACCAATGATCTTTCAATGAATATTCTTTGGCAAATATATCAGCCACTATCTCAAATAAAATCAAGAAAATTATGGGTATTATCCAGAACATTTTATTTTATTCCATTAAAAACCCTCAATTTTGCTTCTACCACCCCTTGAACAGCATTTACTGCCGCAGGTAAATATTTATAGGGCGCAACTTCGTCAGGTTTTTCTTTGAGAGATTTTTCCAAAGCCTGTCTAAAAGCAATACGAATCTCGGTATTAATGTGAACAATATCAATACCCTCTTTGATGCAGGCAATGAACTCTTCGTTCATCGCGCCAGAACCACCATGGAGCACTAAAGGAATTCCAGTAACCTGCCTTATCGCGCGCACTCTTTCTGGATGAAGTTTCGGATTGCCCCCTTTTACCATTCCGTGAATATTGCCGACATAGGGAGCAAATAAATCAATGCCAGTTGCTTCGACAAATTTTTGGGCATTTTCTGGAGTTGTCATATTCGCTTCATCTATTCCCTCAGAAAGTTTTTCATAAATTTTTGAAGATTCGCCGATAAAACCCATTTCACCTTCAACTAAAATATCCGTGCTTTTTTCTTTATTAAATTTTTTTACATAATCCACGCATTGCTTTGTAATTTTTACGTTTTCTTCAAAATTCAACTTCGCTCCGTCAATAATAACCATATCGAATCCGGCATCTACGCATGCTTTTACTGTTTCAAAACTATGATGATGGTCAGCATTTAAAAATATAGGATAATTATCACGCTCTCTTATGGCACGGACAACGGCAACACCTTCTTCCCTGCCGAAAAAAGGTTCCTCTCCTTCTGTTAAGCCAACTATTATCGGTACATTTAATCTCTTGGCCGCATTATAAACAGCATGCAAAGCCTCCATGTTTGAGAAATTAAAATGTCCGATGGCTACGCCTTTTTCTTCAGACTCTTTTATGTATTCCCGTAATGTTTTCATCCCATTAAAAAATTTTAAATTAATAATCAAAATTATTATAACATGTCCGTAGAATTTCTAACGGGACAGGTAATTTTATTTTAACATATTTATTAAAATATCTTTAGCCAAAGACGGATTGGCAGAACCCTTTGTTTCTTTCATTATCTGTCCTACAAGCGACATCAGCGCGTTTTCCTTGCCACCTTTGTAGTCAGCCGCTACTTTCGGATTTGCATCAATTATTCTCTGTGCTATTTCTTTTAACGCTCCTTCGTCACTACTTTGTAGTAGATTTTTCTCTGTGGCGATTTTCATTGGAGATTCGTCTTTCATTACAATCATTTCAAGAATATCTTTTGCGGCTCGCGAAGAGATTTGTCTTTCGGAAAACATTATCACTAATTCAGAAAAACTTTTCTCGTTTGGTAATTTGATTTTGCCATGTTTTTTTATTAAACCTCCAAAATCAGTGATGATAAAATTCAAAGCGAGTTTCAGTCTTTCTTCACTTTTTAAAATTTCTTTCACTCTTTCTAGCCAATCTGACCAATCTTTATTATTAATAATTACCTCAACATCTTCTTCTTTAATTCCGCTTTTCCTATACTTCTCACGCTTGGCTTCCGGCAATTCCGGCAATTCTTTTTTCATTTTTTCTAAGTCAAAAGCTTCGTGGAGCTTTAATTTCGGCAAATCTGGGTCAGGGAAATACCTGTAGTCTGCAGACCCTTCCTTTTTCCTCTGTGAAAATGTCTTTTGCTTTGCTTCATCCCAACCACGTGTTTCCTGCACTATTTCCGACCCCTTGCCTTCCTCCATCAATTCAATCATTCTGTCTATTTCGTACTTAATGGCTCGCTCGGCGCTACGGAAAGAATTTAAATTTTTTACTTCCACTTTAGTGCCTAACTTTTTCGGATCTGTAGAGATAGAAACGTTCGCCTCCACGCGCATCTCTCCCTTTTCCATATTGGCTTCAGACACATTCAAATACCAGAGAACAAGTTGAAATTCTTTGGCAAATTTTACGGCACCCTTGGCGGTATCTTCCGCATTATCAAAACTATGTGGCTCGGTGACGAGCTCCATCAGGGGCACTCCGGCGCGATTGAAATCAATGAGAGAGAAATCTCCTCTATCATGCTTATTGTTTGCCGTATCTTCTTCCAGATGTACGCGGGTAATGTCAAAGTCTGCCAAATGCCCACCGGAAACTATCGGAAATTTATATTGCGAAATCTGGTAGCCTTTCGGAATATCGGGATAAAAATAATTCTTGCGGTCAAATTCTGAAAAATCCGCAATCTCGCCACCAAGTGCCAGGCCAACCTTAATTACATTTTCTACCGCTTTTTTATTTATAACCGGCAATGCTCCCGGATGCGCCATGCATACTGGGCAGATATTAAGATTGGGCTTCTCTTCATCCGGATCGTTCTTGCATGCGCAAAACATCTTGGTGTTTGTTTTTAGCTCTGCATGTATTTCAAGACCAATAGTCGGGTAATATTTATTTGCCATATAAAACTTGATTATTTCTTCTTTAAAATCTTTACCAGCTCATCATTGAATTTCTTTACCATTTTATCATCAAATAAGGAAAGAACAAAAACTTGCTTGCCTCTTTTTAATTTCTTAAATTCGGATACTTTTTTTACGATTTCTTTTTTATTTTGAACCTCGTCACTTTTTGTAAGAATAACTATCTCATTCTTTTCATCCAGCCCATTGCCATATTTAGTAAGCTCTTTTCTAATCTCTTTATAACTCTTCATCATGTTTTTATTTTCAAAAGATATTAAATGCGCGAGCATCTTGGTACGTTTGATGTGGCGCAAGAATTTAACCCCAAGTCCTTTCCCCTCCGAAGCCCCTTCAATAAGCCCCGGAATGTCGGCAATGATATAGCCGTAAAAGTCCCCCAGATTCGGGTCAAGGGTAGTAAAAGCATAATCTCCCACTCGTGCTTCCGCGTTGGTAAGAGTATTTAAAAGAGATGTCTTGCCCGCATTCGGTAATCCTATCAGTCCGACATCGGCGAAAAGCTCCAGCTCTATTTGAAAATTTCCCTTTTCACCTTCTTGCCCCGGGCGTGATTCTTTAGGGGTAGTATTGACGGAACTTTTAAAATGTTCATTGCCGAAACCACCATATCCGCCCTTAAGAAGTAGAATTTTTTCTCCTTCTGTTGTTAATTGCCATTGTTCGTCAGTCTCCAGATTAGTGACAATAGAGCCGACGGGTAATTGTAAAATAAAATCCTCCCCATTTTTTCCATGTAAACTTTTATTTCCCCCGTCTTCTCCACGCCCGGCAATAAAACTTTTCTTTGCTTTATATTTGGAAAGTATGTGCACATCGCGTACCGCCTTTACATAAAAATCGCCTCCGCGTCCGCCGTCGCCGCCTGCAGGTCCGCCTTTAGGCACAAATTTTTCTTGGCGCCAGCGCACCACCCCATCCCCGCCCCGTCCGGCTTTCGCATATATTTTTATTTCATCGATAAATGCCATGTTTAAGAGTTTACAGCAATTTGCGCAAGTTTAACAGCTCCTTCTTTGGATTTTGCTACTGCCATGAAAAGTCCCTTATGACAAAAAACGGCATCTTCTACGCCGGAAAGTTTTTGTAATTCTTCTTCACGCACACCTCCCCAAGATTGTGGAAAATCTTTTCTATTATTGAAAGTTTTAGGGTCCTGTCTGACTGCTTTTGCTCCCCAATAATTATTTGTTTTTCTTGGATAAATTACAAAAAGAGGTTCAGGAAAATTATTAAGAGTGTACTGACAAGGATAATTTTTATCCAAAACAATTATTCTCTTATCTAATGTATTTTGATAAACAGAAATTACCAGCTCTTCTGCGAGTAATGAATCTTGTGTTTGAATTATTTCTCTGGATAAAATACCTTTGGCAATTTCTACACTTTTTAAAAACATTTCATCTATATTTCGGTCTTCTTCTTTCCACGTCGGCTCCATGGCGAAGAAAATATGTTGAAGAAAATATGGAGAAATTTCAGTATATTTGTTTTCTACTAAATTTACGCCATTGTCCCAAGCATCAATCGGAACAACTAATTTTTTATCAATTAAATCAATAACTTTTTGGTCTGTACAAAGCTGTTTACCAAATTTTTTCCAAACTAAGCCGAAAGAAGCATACTCTATGCCCGGCTCGCCTAAAGAACTGACTCTCTTCCCCGCCCCGCCTGGCTGATGATGGTCAAATCTGTTTTTTTCGGCGTCATATACACCCCCCACGTCAAAAACATAATCTCCACTCTTAATTTTTATTTCATCCCGGGTACGAATTATTTCAAAATCAAAACCATCTTTTTCAAGCATCAGGCCAAGTGTGGCGGCGGCGAAAACATCATCCGAGTGAAATGAACCGTCGTGGGTTATTAATTTTTTCATCCCTGTTCCCATTTTAAAATAACGAATCAACTACTTCTTTAACCAGAGTGCCGTCCGCTTTGCCTTTTAAATCCTTCATTAGAGCTGACATCAACATACCTTTTTTCGTAGCATCAGTGATTCCAAGCTCTTCTTTTTTAGCCTTGGCTATTTTCTCCACCTCGTTCTTGTCTAGCCCTTTTGGCAAGTAAGTCTCAAAAATTACAAGCTCGGCTTCTTCTTCTTTTACCAGATCCTCTCTGTTCCCTTTTTTAAATTGCTCAATAGAATCTTTCCGTTGTTTGCTCAATTTTCCGATGACGGCAATGGCTTCTTCGTCCGTAAGCATTTCACTGGGTTTTTTGTTTTTGGCCACAAGTTCGTTAGTAAAAGCCGCGGACATGGCGCGAAAAGCTTTCAGGCGCAAAGCGTCTTTAGCCATCATCGCTTCTTTTATTCCGTTTTTTATTTGTTCGTGTAACATACGCATATTGTATCAAATTATGATAAATAATGAAACCTGTCCCGTACTAAATTTTTGATTACGTGGTATAATGATAAGTATTAATAAATAAAATTTTAGTACTGGGATGTATAAATTAATCTTTTTTGATACAGAAACTACCGGCAATACGGAAAAAGATTTCCTCTGCCAAATTGCTTATAAAACGGGCAATGAAAATTTCACCGGATTATACAAGCCTGAGAAAAAAATTCCCCCGGAAGCCTCCGCTGTGCACCACATTACCAATAAAATAGTGAGTGCCTTGCCTTCTTTCAAAGAGTCCGGCGACTTGCCCAAAATAAAAAAACTTTTTGAAGACCCAGGTAGCGTAGTGATCGCCCATAATGCGCCTTTTGATTTGATAATAATAAAGAAGGAAAATATAGAACCTAAAAAATTTATCTGCACATTAAGACTTGCAAGATATCTAGACCCTGAAGAAAAAATAGAGAGATATAATCTGCAATATTTGCGTTACCTGCTGGAGATAGAAATAGATGCTACTGCCCACAGCGCATTGGGAGATGTATTAGTGCTAGAAGAGCTTTTTAAAAGGCTAAAGAAAAAAATAATAGATACAAAGAATTTAGATGAAGATGAAGCGATAGAAAAAATGATAGAAATTTCTTCACACCCATCCCTTCTTCATACTTTCAAATTCGGCAAACACAACGGCAAAAGAATTGAAGAAGTGGTCAAGACAGATAGAGGGTATCTAGAGTGGCTACTGGAGCAAAAACTAAACGGCGACGGCATAGATGAAGACTGGATTTATACGCTGAAGCATTACTTAGGGAAATAAAGGTGTGTTATACTAATATTAATTATGAATCTGGACCACTTAAATAGTCATCATGAAAATAGTGTTACACCTAAACTAGAAAAACCACAAGATGTTATTGGATTTTTGAGAGCATATAATTTTGGTAGTCGAGGTGAAAGTGCACGGACAGCTGTGGAGCGATTTAAAGAGTATATGAGAACAGGAGGACGTCCCGTAGATGCAATTTATTATCCCAGAGAAAACATTACGATTTTGGATTCATTTATTGATGTACTTGAGAATGCGGGCTTTGTAGACAAAGGAACAATTTCGCATGAAGAATGGACTGAAGAAGCGGAACAAGCTTTGGCTAGAGTTTTAGAAAATTTTGAGGAACATTCAGATGATTGGCAACAAGAAGTAAGCAAAACACACGAAAACTGGAGTCTATAATAAAGTAATTTAAAAAAAAATAGAACTAGCCAAAAATAATATATTCTTCGGGTTTCAATACGCCTGCGTCAATAGCGGCAGCTAAAATTCTCTGCTTTCTTTCTCCTAATCCTTGAGAAGCAGAAGAGGTAAGGCTGATTGAGGACAATACACTAAGTGTGGATGATTTCCTTAACTCAGGACTAATTACCAAAAAAGATGCCGGCGTAAGCCCTAACTCTTTGGCTAATTTAACCAGCAATGCTTCTCTTTCTAATCTTGGTTCCCTTTCGTTCATAATAAGTAGTTTATCACAAAATTCTGAAATTTATTTATAAAGGGTTTTATTTTTTAAAAGTTAATGCTAAAATCATAATATGCAAATACTTTGGATAATTCTAGGAGTAGTAACAGGGGGCATCATCGCCTACTTTGTTTTGAATAAAAAGAAGGAGAGTAATGCCAAAGACAACCCCTTTTCATTGTTACAACAACAGATGTCGGAATTGGCTCGAGGGCTTGATGCCAAAATGACCGAGTCGCGCAGGGACATGCAGGAAGCGATACGCACTCAATTTTCCGAGTCACAAAAACTTTTAAAAGATATCAATGAACAAATGAGCAGAAGTCTCGTAGATGTGGCGCGCGAGCAAACAAAGACAAACGAGGCAACAAAGCAATTTATAACTATTGCTGAAAAACTTGGCGACCTAGAGAAAACCCTCAAACATCAAAAACAGCGCGGTAACTGGGGAGAAGCTTCGCTTGAACTCATTCTTTCCAACACTCTGGCTCCAGGGGAATACCAGATGCAATATGGGTTCAAAAATGGAGAAACGGTGGATGCGGTAATAATTACAAAGGAAGGCATGATTCCAATAGACGCAAAATTTTCGCTCGATAATTATGACCGGGTAGTTCATGCCATAGACGATAGGCAAAGAGAAGAGATGGAAAAGGAATTTAAAAATGACCTGAAGAAACGCATTGACGAAACCGCCAAATACGTTCGCCCCGAAGAAGGCACTCTCCCATTCGCCTTTATGTACATACCAGCAGAAGCGATTTATTACGACCTTCTTGTAAATGAGGTCGGTGCAATAAAAGTTAACACCAGGAATCTGATAGATTATGCATATAACGAGAAAAAAGTTATTGTCGTCTCCCCCACCACATTTATGGCCTACCTTCAGTCTATACTCTTCGGCTTCAAGGCCTTTAAAATTGAAAAGTCTGCCAAAGAAATAATCAAAAAAGTGGAAGACCTGGGAAAACACTTGAATGCTTACTCTGACTACCATGTAAAACTGGGCAATGCCTTAAATACGGTGGCAAACCATTACAACGCTTCAAATAAAGAATTAAAAAAGATAGATAAAGATGTGTTGCGCATAGCCGGGAGCTCGCCGGAGCTCGCGTTACTGGAAGTGGAAAAACCGAAAGTGGAGGAATAAAACGAATCGCCGGCGAGGTCCCACGAGGGGACGCCTACCGGCGGACAGATACTCTTATTTTTTTTCTACCCTTCTTTCTTCTTCAATGGCCTCCAGTATCGACCATGCTAGTGCCACTCCGACAGCGACACACACGGTAATCGCCAAAATTGTCCGCAGCATCGCTTTCCTCTCTGCTCGGCGTTGCCGAGCTTTACAAATTCATGGTTAGGAGCTCCATGAAGTTCCGGCAGGCCTTCCTGCCAAAGAAGTATACTCCGGCCACGGCCGCGAGCCACAGCACCCCCAGCGCAATACCAGGTACATGCTCTCCTCCATTGAGCATGTAAGAAGGCAGCTCCATGAGCCGCCCAGCAATAACGCCCGCGATAACAACGCCGTAGATGGCGAACACCCAAGTCACCATCAATGCCACACGCCACGCAATGCGGAGCAAGTCCATGTGGACCTCCAGAAATTTTGACCTCGGAACTGAGATCTAAGCCTATACTATATAAAAATTAGAAAAAATGCTATATTTTTTTCTGAGAGTCTGTTCGGGCCTTATCGTCTAATAGTCAGGACACAAGCTTCTCAAGCTTGGAATCCGAGTGCGATTCTCGGTAAGGTCACCAATTTTTGTGTTATAATTTTACTATGAAAAAGAAAGCAAAACGATTTCTTGTCTTGGCTACCGGCATTATCTTCATAATACTGGGGCTATTGGGTACGGTTCTGCCTTTCTTGCAGGGATTTCTTTTTATCGCTATCGGCCTGATGCTTCTTTCTTTTTATTTTCCGAAAGTCCGCCTATGGATAGAAAAGCATTCGGAAAAATATCCCCGCCTTTTTTTAATAGTGAAGAAGGTTGAAAATTTTATGATAAAAATTATTGGAGAAATTTAAAATATTTCCCTCGGCCATAGCCTACGGGCGAGGCTTCTATTACCATTTTTTAATCTCTCTTTGAAAACTACGAATGGCTTGCGGTAGTATATATGGATTTGAATCTCTTAAAATAAACCTCAAATGCTCTACAACTATATCAAGAGCTTGATTTAATTGTTCCGGCTTCTTTTCAAATTTTTTTCTAACCGTCTCAAATAAATTAAAAAGCGCATTTTGAACTTCCGGCCCATATTTATAAATCTGTTCGGGGGAAACTCTTTCTCTGAAAAAATGACTTTCCATATAACCGCCAACTATTAAAGAATCAAAAGCGATGTCCAGGCTCTGATAAAAAGCAAATCTTTTAACTCTATTAATAACACTTTTTGCTTTATCTGCCGGCAAACTACTGTTTACTCCTGTAATAAAACGTTCTTGGTCAATTAAAGAAAGCTCCAGAAAAACTCCATGCGGTCTTTCGGCAGTCTCTGTCTGGTCGTTGGGAATAAAATTAAATTCCGGATGAATCGGAATAATACCAAATTCTAAAAATTTTACTATAGGGCTTTGAGGGTTTACCTTGCGAGCCTCTTTCAATAACATCTCTATGGCATAATGAGGAGCCAGTGAAGAATCAATGCAAGAAGCATGAAGCTCGCGCCCAAATAAATCCTGCATTTCTTTATCTGCTTGTCCAACTATTTCAAAAAGAATTCTGGTCTCGTTTGGTTGTGCTTGTAAACCATGCTTGGTGTCCCTATGGTATGCGAGCATTTTATCATAAGCTTTATCAATAACTTGATCTCTCTTTTCCACATCTACCGGGTTTCCTTTAACTATTCTGGTTAGGGTTACGGGACGCCCTTTTTCATAAGAAAAGTGATAAGTTCTATTTTTCCTTCTTGTAATACGCGGGTCAAAAGCACCAGCCATGGATACCACCACTTCCGGAAAAACATCATGCATGGCGTTATATTCATAATATTTTGCCTTAACCCAATAAGGAGAACATGGCGATTCTCTTGATTCGGGACTAGAAAGAATACGTTTGCCGGTATTAACCCGATACCATTGCTTGGCAAAAAATTCCCGCTCATTATCAAGGCCGGAGTAAACTGCGTTAATAATTCCCTCCTCCCCCATTTTGTCGGGTACGCCTTCTTTCTTTTTTAAAAGATTATCAATTTTTTTAAATTCAATACTCATAATTTCTTTTTCCACTCTTCATCCTGCCTAACTAATAATTGTTTTTTATTTTCTTGGTCTAAAAGTATTGCCTCCGATATTCGTTCCATACGCATGCCTTGTGAGCCTTTTACAAGTACGAGGTCGCCCTTTTGCACGAAAGTTTTTATAAAGTTTCCCGCTTCATGCGAATCCAGAAATTCAAAAATATTCTCAATTTTCATGCCGGCTTCCAATGCGCCTTCTTTTATAGATTTCGCCCGAGGACCGACCACCATTAATATATCGCAGTTCTCCTTTGCAATACAACCTATATTATTATGCGCTTCTATTGTATGTTTGCCCAGCTCGAGCATATCCCCTAAAATAGCGATTCTTCGTCCTTGATTTTTCACTTCTCTTAGAGTTTCAAGCGCGCTCTTGCAAGCGAAAGGAGAAGAATTATAAGTATCGTCAATAATCAAGGAATTATTTATCCCTGCCAGTAGCCTCATGCGCCCCGGCGAAACATCATAATTTTTAAGTGCATTGACCGCAGAGAGCATATTGAATTTCAAGCCTGAAGATAAAGCCAGAGCCCCAAGAGACGCGTAAACATGATTTCTGCCGAATACTCCAACAATCGTTACCGGCAAGCTATTACCTTCTTCGTCCACTCTGAAAATTATTCCTTTAGGTATCCCACTATCATCATAAGAAATACTGTCACCGGAACCCAGGATATCGCTACCCTCCCTGAAACCATAAGTTATAATGTGATGCTTGTCTATTTTCATAGCAAGTACATCTTCATCGTCGGCATTTAAGATTAGAATTCCGTCTTTTTTCAAGGTCTTTATGAGTTTGCTTTTTTCTTCTATCAAATACCCTCTGGAAGAGAAAAATTCAATATGCGCGGGAGTCTCGCCGATAGCGGTGATAATTACCACATCTGTTTTGAGCCACGAAGCGGTGCTCTTTATATCTCCCATCTTACCTACACCCACCTCGAGTACCAGCCATTTGGGATATTTGTGGGGTATTAAAAAAAGCCATAAGCCTTTCAAAATATTTTTGAGCCAGATTAAGGGGTTATTCCATCCGTTCGGAACGCCTAAAATAGTAAGAGGCAATCCTATTTCACTATTGTAGCTTTTCTCGCTTTTGCGGACATGCGATATTCCAGAGATAACGGCGTAAACCGCGTCTTTGGTGGAAGTCTTGCCGACACTTCCGGTAATGGCAATAATCCTCGGCTTATATTTCCAAATTACCAAGCGCGATTCTATCTGTAAAATATAAGCTATGATTTTTTTCAACATATTTTTCATTTGGTTTTCATGTTTTTCATCTGTCGGGCGGAATTTCATAATAACTTAATAAAAATTTAGTGATATCTAAAAATGGGTCAGACCAGGTGGTAGCTGCGTACTGTACTCCGCGAGGATTAACAGCGTAAAGAAAAACGATAAATTTCGGATCATAGGCCGGAAAATAGCCAAAGAAAGAGTGGGTATGCCTGTCTTCAAAATATCCGCCCGTTGTATTATCCGCAACTTGGGCGGTACCGGTTTTTACCGCCACAGAAAAATGCTCCAATTTCCCCGCGCCTCCCTTTATTGCCTTATCCATTACATTGACCAGCATGCCGGTTATCGCCTCACCTGTTTCCTTGGTGATTTTAGCGCGGATGACAGGATAGGTCATTTGCTTGGAGGTACCGTCAATATAGTTTACCTTTTTTACGACATGGGGCACAACTAGATTCCCTCCGTTTGATAGCGACGCCAGCGCCCGAATCATTTGGACGGGCGTAAGAGCTATGCCCTGGCCAAAAGCGGCATTGGCATATTCAATTTCCCGAGGGCTGTTTAGATTAGAGACTAAGGCATTTGTTTCGTTCGGCAAATCAATTCCAGTTTTGTCTTTGATGCCATAGGAGAGTAAATATTCGCGCAATTTTTCTTTGCCTAATTTTTGCTCTACAAAGACCATCCCGGTATTAAGAGATTGATTTAAAACTTCCTGCATGTTTACGGTACCGCGAGCTTTTTTATCAAAATTAAATATTTCTTTCTTTTCAACTATTACAGACCCTCTGTCATTATACGTCGTCTCCGGAGTGACAACTCCCGCGTCAAGTGCAGAAGCCATGACTAGAGGCTTGACGACAGAACCGAATTCCAACACATTTTCCACCAAGGGATTTCCGAAGGTGGAAACTTTTTTAACTTGGGAAAAATCATTCGGATTGAAGTCCGGCTTGCTGCCAAGCGCATAGATGGATCCGTCGGCCGGATTCATGATTATTCCGCCGATAGAGTCAACCTGATATCTTTCTAGAACTTCTGTCAACTTTTTCTCCAAGAAACTCTGGACCGTGGGCTCAATCGTGGTTACCACATCCCCTTCTCCTCTTTCGTCTGTAAACAGAGTTCTGTTTATGTTGGAAAAAACTTCAGCAAAAAAATTTACATAAGGACTGTTGTTATTCCTGGAAAGTTCTTTATTATAACTCCTTTCCAGTCCATAGCGTCCACCGAGTTCACTTCCTTTATATCCCACAAGGCCGAGCGCATGGGAAGCAAGACTGCCTCCGGGATAAAAACGCCATTTTTCTTTGAATATATGCACTCCGGGAATTTTTTGGGAGGAAATTGCGTCCGCTTCTCCTTTGGAGAGACGACTCGCGATTTCTTCATAGGGGTCATTGGCCTTCTTGGCTTTAGCGATAAAATCGTCACGGTTAAGAGCTGTTATTGTTTGTGACAATTTTTGATAAGTTTCTTCGGCGTCAATGATCTTACTGGGGTCAATCGCCATTTTGAATCCAGTCGTCTGAGTGGCAGCCGCTATAAACTGTCCGTCTTTATTAACTTTACCCTTACTTTGAAAAAAAATAGTCCCGCGCTCATAAACATTGCCCAAGGAGGTGACATATTGCCGGTCTGCAGATTCCGAATAAGTATTGCCACGCACAACTTGCACTAAAAAAAGTCTTGCTGTTAAAACTAAAGAAAACAAAATTAAGCAAAAAAGGGCAATTCTGGATCGGCCGATAAAACTATATGTCATTTTGAAACATTTTTACACTACCAAGGGACTCGCCCATAGGACTACGTCCGAGGGAACCAAATGCTTCGCCCGGCTCGCCCATAGGGCTACGCCCGAGGGTAGGTCTATAGCCGAGGGATTTGCGAGTGGCAAAATTCGCTTTTGCCTCCCGAAACCCCAGAGATTGAGAAAGAACAAGGTCAACGTTATTAGACGCAGATAAATAAGCAAGCTCTAAATTCCTAACTTCGCCTTCAAGGGAGCGCGCGGAGATTTCAAGGCTTCGACGCTCTACAATATTGAAAACCATATTGCCTAAAAGTAAAACATAAAAAAGAGCCAATGCCCCAAAAGACCAGAGGATAAAATGCAAGGCAAGCCTCTCAACATCATTGTTGATGATATTTGCGTTACTGGCATACATTTTAAATTTTAAACTTGCCTGTTTCATGGTTCGATTTTACTCACCATGACCCTGAATTTATTGAAGGGTCATTTTATTTTTTCTAAAATTCGCAACTTTGCGCTCCTAGACCTTGGATTATTTTTAATTTCTTCAACACTTGCTCTTACTGGCTTTTTATTTATTAATCTCGCTTCGCCTTCTTTTTCCTTTTTCTTGTAAAATCTTTTGACTATTCTGTCTTCTAAACTATGAAAACTTATGACCGCCAATCTTCCTCCCGTCTGGAGCATTTTGAAACTTTTCTCCAGTCCTTCCCCTAGCGCTCCAAGTTCATCGTTTACTGCTATGCGGATTGCCTGAAAAGTCTTGGTGGCAAAGTGTATACGTCCTTTTCTGTAAAAATTCGGCACCGACTCTTCAATCACTTTCACCAGGTCAAAAGTCGTTTTGATTTCCGCCCTTTTGCGCGCCCCCACTATCCCCCGCGCTATTCTCCTTGCAAACTGCTCTTCCCCGTAGCCGTAAATTATATCGGCTAAATTTTTCTCCTCCCAAGTATTTACGACATCAAGTGCCGTAATATCTTCTGGAGAAGGATTTTCTTTCATAGTCATGAGCAGTGGCTCATCCTTCATAAAAGAAAATCCTCGTCCAGAATCCTCTAATTGGTCGGAGCTCAAGCCTAGATCAAAAATAATCCCGTCAATTTTTTCTATACCTTCTGCCTCTATTACTTTGTCTATATTTCTAAAATTTTCATTTATAAAAGAAATATCGCAATTGAGGTCGGCAAATTTGTCTTTTGCGTTTTTGAAAGTATTTTTGTCTTGATCTAGAGCGATTATTTTTATGCCTGCCTGTCCTTTGGCATGGCCGGGATACCTCCGGCAAATCTCTAGGCTGTGCCCTCCGCCACCAAACGTGCCGTCAACCACAGTTGACTTGCCCGTTAGATTTAAACCGTCTATGACTTCTTGTAAAAGAACTGTCCTGTGCATATTGTTTCTTGCAATCTTTGCAAGCATAATTTTTAAGGGGATTTCGTACCCTGAAAATTTATGTTTACAAAGATCTCTTTTCGTTTCCAAGCTTCTCCGCCAATTGTTCCGCTTGCTTTTCCACGATTCCTTTTTGATGCGACCACGCACGCTCGGTCCAAACTTCCACTCTGTCTTCCACTCCCACAATTGCTGCTGTATTTTTGAGTCCAATTCTGTCTGAGAGAAATTGCGGAATTAAAATCCTCCCGATAGAATCCACTTCAACTTCCGCCGCCCGACCGAACATAAATCTATTGAAGCTTCGCTGGTCAGCCCGGAGAAACGAAAGGTCATTATCCGAAGACGAAAGTCTTTTAGAAACCTTTCCCCATTCTTTAATTGTGAAAATGAACAAGCACTGGCCAAGCCCGGGGGTGATGATAATTTTTTTACCCATTTCCTTCCTGAATTTTACCGGCAGGGACATCCTGTTTTTTTCGTCTATTGTGTGTATGTATTCTCCGATGAGCATAAATTTGTTTTAAAAAAGTTATCAACACTTTTCCCACTTTTTCCCACTTGATACACATTATAAACTAGGTGCAAAAATAACGCCAAGCCCACCTGTGGATAACTTAATGTATAGCCCATGACAACATAATTTTGACAAAAAAATGAAAACAGGTCGTAATTATCAAAATTAACTTATCTATAGTATGGAAAAAAGCACAAACAAGAAAGGCAAAAAAGAAGACATAGAAAAATCCCTCACAAAGGAAGGTTTAGAATATCTCAAGAAATATGGGGAACTACCTACTACCCTCGCGATAAACGACGGACATTTTCGTCTATCTGGTGAAGCAGACCAGTCAGATCTTTAATCGATTTTTCCATTTCCACTAATTTAGAGTGGGTATCAAAAAAATCTTTTACCCCTATTGGGGCTTTGCAACCCGCACACCTTATGAAATTAACCTTAAATGCAGAGTTGCGTGGTTCGTCTGTCTCTACTTCCCAAAACATACCTTTACAATGAGGGCATATTGATTTCATGGCTTAAATAAATAGTTATTAATAATAAGCGAATTATACCACTTTACAAATAAAATGAAAAAAATATACACAGCCCTAATTCTTATCGTTTGCATTGCTTTTTTCTTTCTGTATAATGGATATATGACACCAGAAATTTGGATTAGTGTAGGGGGAGTTGTTATTAGTGCGTTGACTGCTTTTATTGTTTCTTCTATGAAAATAGGAGAATATAAAAATAAAGTAGATACCTTAGAAACTACCATAGGAAAAGATGAGCATGCGGGCATGAGGAAAACTATGGGAGATTGTAAAACTGAAGTTGATAAACTTCTAGAATTTAAGACTAGCGCCACAAAATTTATAGACAGCAATATCTATAAGAACAATAGTCCTCTTGATTTAACTGACTTTGGTAAGAAATTAGTAAAAGATAGTGGCTTTGAAACTATTTTTGAGACAACTAAAGATGATTTGGCTGATAAATTATTAAAAGAGAAAAATCCGAAAACAAAATATGATACACAAGAGATGGCTCGTGCGCTCTTAGATGAACTGACGGAATACCCTGCCTTTCAACCCATAAAGAAATATGCTTTTGAACATGGAAATGACGTTACGCAGATACTTCGCGCGGGAGCTATTCTCTTAAGAGATTATTATCTTAAAAAACATCCTGAAATAACTGATGCTACAGGATACTAAATGGCTCGCCACGACTTTATAAACGCTCTTAAGCGTGTAATAAGCTACCGATTAAAGAAGCAAACCTCTCTTTGTCGTTGTAGCGGTTGTTATAATGAAAAACAAAAGCGTCTAGGTAAGATTGCAAATGCTGGTGTGAGATAGCTTTGTGAGTACCTGTAATACTCCTTTTAACATGAGACCAAAAGGTCTCTATTGTGTTTATATGGACATCTCCACGGACATATTCTTTCTTGCTGTGGTCTACTGATTCTCTTTTCATACCAAAGACCGCCCTTTCATAATTCCTGCTCCCGTCTGTCAAAAGGCGAGTTTCTCCCTTTGCTATATGTTTATCAATAAAATCTTTAGTGATAGTTGCACTATTTACTTTAACTACTTCGGCTCTCATTTGCCCATTTCTTTCAACGGCGGCGATAACGATAGCTTTGGCGGCGATTGCCTGTCCTAGTTTTTCATTATTCTTTCCACCGGACTTTACACCACCAATATAAGCACTATCTATCTCAACATCTCCTTTAAGTTTTTCTTCACTTTGCTTTAATGACTTTCTTATAAGCGAAAGAATACGCCACGCACACTTATAGGTTACTTCTAGCTGTCTCTGCATTTCTAGGGCAGATATACCGCTTTTAGCATTAGAGAAAATCCATATTGCATGAAACCAAAGAGAAAGAGGAGTAGCTGATTTATGGAAAATAGTATTAGAACATGGAGCAATTTGAAATCTACATTTAGAGCATTGGAACTGCTTACGCCCTTTTATTAAGTGATACTGACCTCCACAGGAACATTTGCGAGTGTGCTGTGAGTCAAAGACAAACTGCAAACACGCCTCCTCATTAGGAAAGTCTCTTTTTAAACTTGTAAGCCCATACCTTGTTTCTTTAGTCATGCCTTAAGTCTAGCAAATAGCAATTATGTTGTCAAGGGATATCTGTTGATAACTTTTTTGCTGGAATTCAGTTGTATTCAAATAGCTAAAAATAATAATATAATGTATAATATCAGCATGGAAACACCCATGAGTTCACCGAAGCCTCGTTGTCAAAGTTGTGGACGGCATGAAGTCCGCCCCGATGGGCGGTGTATCTGCGGGCATTTGCAGTGGCCATACAAACCACCGCAACCACCAGCTCCAGCTACGCCTCCGGAGAAACCGGAGGATATCCAGGGAGAGGCTTAGGCCTCTCCCAACAGAACGAGGCGGCGCCATGCACCGCCCGTTTTTTATTTTAGGTCTTTATTCCTCTTTCGGCTTCATTGTCGGGAAAAGAATAACTTCTTTTATATTTCTGGCTCCGGAGAGAAACATGACGAGCCGGTCTATGCCAATCCCAATTCCGCCATTGGGCGGCATGCCATACTCCATCGCCTCAAGATAGGCCAAGTCGGTGGGAGAAATTTCCTCCTCGCCACCTTTGCCTTTTTTATCTTGTTCCAGATAGCGCTCTTTTTGTTCAATTGGATTATTCAATTCAGAAAACGCATTGACCAACTCAATACCTGAAATCACAAGCTGGAAACGGTCAATCATAGACGGGTCATTTTCTTTCCTTTTGGCAAAAGGATTGAAAGCAACCGGATAGTCTATAATAAAGGTCGGCTGGATAAGTTTTGAGCGACAAAGTTTTTTATAAATAGAGTCCATTGTGTTTTCTTTTGATTCGTTTGGTTCAACTTTGATGCCAATTTTTTCCGCATATTTGGATAATTCTTTTTCATTTGCCTTAGCCGGATTTTTTATTTCCGTATATTTTTTAATTAAGTCATAAAAAGTAATAACTTCAAAAGGATTTTCAAAATCAAGTTCCACGCCATCTATAATAACTTTCTTTGACTTATTCAACTTGAAAATTTCTGTTATCAGGTATTTAAACAATTTTTCAATTAAATCTCTTTGATTTTTCGCATCCGCATATACTTCATTTGATTCAAGCATGGTGAACTCTGGATTATGCATGGTATCAATGCCCTCATTCCTGAATTTTCGCCCAATCTCATAGACTTTCGTGAAGCCCCCGACTAAAAGCATCTTTAAATATAATTCTTGGGCAATGGTCAGATAAAAATTAACATCCAGAGTGTTGTGATGAGTGATAAAGGGCTTTGCGGTAGCACCGCCGGCCACGGTCTGCAATCTCGGAGTTTCAACTTCTATATAACCGTTATCATTATAAAATTTGCGCACCAGATTCACAGCTTTAGAGCGCAAAAGAAATCTTTCTTTTACCTCCTCATTCATTAAAGTGTCCAAATATCTTTTGCGGAATCGCTCTTCCACATCCTGTAATCCATGCCATTTCTCCGGTAATGACCGCAGGCTTTTAGAAAGCATATGCCAGTTTTTTACCTCCATCGTCTTTTCTCCCCTTTTGGTTGTAAAAAAACTGCCTTCTAACTCTATGAAATCTCCAATGTCAACAACTTCATTAAAAAAATCTAGTTTTTCATCTCCAATAACATCTTTTTTGAGCAAGCCCTGAAAAGTCCCCGTGCCGTCATATAAAGTGATGAAAATAATCGCGCCTTGCCCGCGGATAGACATTATTCGGCCCGCAACCCACTTATTTTTTTTACTCTTTTCTAGTGCATCAAAATTCTCTATCGCTTCATTTAGGGAGAGTTCTCTTTTTGATTCCGCCGGATAGGCTTCGTACCCCTTCTCTTTTAAGAGCTTGAGCTTTTTTATTCTTGCATCTCTAATTTCATCAATTGAGGACATTTTTTACGACACGTCTATTATTTTATAATTGACTACTCCGCTGGGAGTTTTGAATGTTATATTCGCGCCTTTTTTCTTGCCGAAAAGCGCCTCGCCGAAAGGAGACTTGTTGGAGATTTTGCCATGCGCCATATCCGCTTCTTCAGACCCCACTATGGTGTAAGTCTTTCGTTCTTTGTTTTTCCCGATAGCATCCGCTATCGAGGATCCACGACTTTCAGTCGGGACCTTTTGCACAATTACTATAGAGCCAACTTCAATTACATCTCCTCCGCCTTTTCTGACAGTCTGTGAAGACTTTAATATTTGTTCTATTTTGGCAATGCGTTCTTCGAGCTTGCCTTGGTCTTCGCGGGTTTGGTGATATTCCGCATTCTCCGACAAGTCACCGAGCGACTTGGCGTATTGCAAGCTCGCTAAAATTTCTTTTCTTTTTGGTCCCTTCAAATCTTCCAATTCAATTTCCAAAGCTTTTCTTTTTTCTTCGGTTATGTAGTCAGCTGATTGGTCCATAATCATTTAATATTAGCTTTTTTTGACAAAAGAGTCAATAATATGATAGTCTTTAACGCATGGCTAACACAGTAATAGAAGTGAAGAAAAATCCAAATGAAAACAATTCAAGCGTTTTGCGCCGCTTTTCGCGCAAGATACAGGAATCGGGTATCGTCCGCAAAGTAAAAGCCGCCCGCTATAACCTGCGAAAAGAATCAAAGCTCAAAGTAAAAAACAGCGCTCTAAAGAGAATGAGCCGCAGACTTGAAATAGAGAAGCTCAAAAAGCTCGGCAAGATGGTAACTAAATAAATTATGCCAAGTGAGGTAAATGCAAGTAAAATAAGAAATATAAAAAATGATATTTTGGGTAAAGACTATTCTTTGTCTATTGCGTACGTGACAGAGAAAAAATCTCGGGAAATAAATAAAAAATACAGAAAGAAAGACAAAGCAACCAATATCTTATCTTTTCCTTTACATAAAAATGAGGGAGAACTCGTACTATGCAAGGCTGTAATAAAAAGAGAAGCTAATAATTCCAGCAGAACTTTTAAAGAGTGGCAAGGCTTTTTAGTTATCCACGGAATGCTTCATTTAAAAGGTCTCAAGCATGGTAAAAAAATGGAAAAACTAGAGGAAAAATACTTGTCCCGTACTAAATTTTGATTACGTGGTATAATGACAGGTATTAAAAGTTAAAATTTTAGTGCTGGGATGATAAGAAATATTTCAGTAGGAATAGACGTGGGGTCGGCAACGACGAGGGTCGTGGTCGGAGAGTTTTTAAAGGGAGAAAAGAATCCTAAAATTATTGGCACAGGCGAGAGCGAGACGCGGGGATTACGGCATGGATATGTTGTCGATTCCGCCATGGCAGCAGTTGCAGTAAAAAATGCCGTAAAAATGGCGCAAAATTCTTCCGGCATAATAATAAAACGCAGTTTTGTTTCAGTCGGCGGCACAAGCTTGCGCGGAGAATGGAGTTCCGGTTCGGCAATCATTTCCAAAGCGGACGGCGAAGTGACCGTGCTTGACATAAACAAGGCGCTCGCGGACTGCGAGGAAAACCTGAATTTAAACAATAAAAAAATTATTCAAGTATTTCCTATTTCTTTCAGGCTCGACGGTAAAGAGGTGTTGGGTCGGCTGGAAGGCATGCGCGGAACCAAGCTCGAAGCAAAAGCCCTGATTCTTACTTATTCTATGCAGCACCTAGAAGACTTGATCGCAACGGTAGCGGAAGCGGGAGTGGAAACCATTGACGTCATCGCTTCCCCGATCGCCATCGGCCAGATTGCCCTGTCCGAAAAACAAAAAATCGTAGGGGTGGCGCTAGTAGACATAGGGTCAGAAACTGTATCGCTTACCGTTTTTGAAAACGGATTGCCTCTCTCAATCCGCAGCTTTTCTATCGGTGGAGCGGATGTGACCAACGACATCGCGCTTGGGTTTAAGATACCGCTCGAAAAAGCAGAAGGCCTGAAACGCGGAGACATAGAACAAGACTTTTCAAAGAAAAAATTAGACGAGATTATTGAGGCGCGCCTCACTGATATTTTTGAACTGATTGATAATCATCTGAAAAAAATAAAAAGGGCGGAGCTCTTGCCGGCGGGTATCGTCTTTGTCGGCGGAGGCGCAAACATTTCGGGGCTTCCTGAAATTTCAAAATCAACACTCAAGCTTCCTGCCTCTTTAGGCACAACTGAAATTCTCGGCAATACAAAAACCAAGCTTCGCGACTCATCTTGGTTTACCGCTCTCGGTTTGATAATTTCCGCCCGAGATAATCATGGCTACTCCGAGGGTTCACTCGCAAGTTTGTTCAAGGATTTTAAAAATACAGTGAAAATCGGCATAAAACAGCTGATGCCGTAAAACTTTACCCCCCACACTTATTTTTTTGTAATTTGGCATAATTTAAAAATAAGTGTGGGGGTTTACTTTTTTTTGCTTTCTGGTAGTGTACTATATTATGCCAAAAATAAACCAAGCAATAGAGAGTTTCGCTCGTATCATGGTTATCGGGATAGGCGGATCGGGTAAAAACGCCATTAATCATATGATAAATTCCAAGGTTAAGGGAGTAAGCTTTATCTGCATGAATACCGACACCCAGGATCTACATCACTCTCTAGCCGAGAAGAAAATCCACATCGGCAAAAATCTCACTAAGGGCCTCGGCGCCGGCATGGATCCGGAGCTTGGAAAGAAAGCGGCCGAAGAAACAAAATCTGAAATCCAGGACGTCATCAAGGGAGCAGATATGATCTTCCTCGCTTGCGGAATGGGCGGAGGCACGGGCACGGGCGCAGCTCCCATTATTGCCCGCGCGGCGAGAGAACAAGGCATACTCACTGTTGCCGTCACTACCAAGCCTTTCTTCTTTGAAGGCAATCACCGAATGAAAATCGCCGAGAAAGGAATTGAAGATTTATCCAAAGAAGTGGACGCTATTATTATTATTCCAAATGACAAACTGCTCCAGCTGGCTGACAAAAACACTAATTTCAAAGATGCTTTCGCCAATTGCGACAATATTCTGCGCCAGGCAGTGGAAGGTATTTCAGATTTGATTACGACTCCCGGTATCATCAATGTGGACTTCGCGGACATCAAGGCCGTCATGTCAAATGCCGGTAGCGCCTTGATGGGCATCGGCACCGCCTCCGGTGAGAAGCGCGCCGAGAAAGCGGCGCTCGCTGCCATTAATTCTCCCCTTCTTGAAATTTCCATTCACGGCGCCAAGGGCGTGCTCTTTGCCATCTCCGGCGGAGACGACTTGACTATCCACGAAATACAGGAAGCAGCTAAAATAATCACTGAATCAATCGACAAAGACGCCAAAGTCATCTTTGGCACGATTCGCGATGAAAAATTAAAAAAGGGCGAGTTGAAAGTCACAGTTATTGCCACTAGTTTCCCTGCTGATGCGCCTCGGAAAACCCTCTTCAGCGCAGCTGGTAGCATGGGCCAGACATTGCTCAAAGAAGATAATGCGGCCCTGGCTAAAAAGGAAATAGCGAGCAGCATAAAGAGCGGGAGCATAAATAGCAATGACTTCATGAAGAAAATGGAAAAGAAAACGGAAGTGATAGAGGATATCATCGTGGACGATGATAATACCGATGACTGGAGCGCTGTTCCGGCATTCTTGAGAAGGAAAAAATAGAATATAAATTTTAAAAACTTGACTCCTAGTGTATAATGTAAATATGACTTACGATTTGATAATTATCGGCGGCGGGCCAGCTGGCGCGGCGGCGGCCGTATATGCCGCCCGTAAAAGGCTCAAGACGCTTTTAATAGTCGCCGAATGGGGCGGACAGAGCATTGTCTCCGAGCAGGTTTATAACTGGATAGGTACAGTGTCCCTTTCGGGACCGGAACTAGCCGAAGGATTTAAAAAGCATGTACTTGCCAATGCAGGCGAGAGTCTGGAGGTAAAAGAAGGCGAAAAGGTAAATGCCATAGCAAAAATGGGTGAAAATTTTTCTGTAAAAACAGACAAAGGAGATGGTAAGAGCGAGGAATTTCTGACAAAAACAATTTTAATCACTAGTGGTAGCGGCAGGAGAAAATTAGAAGCAAAAAATGCCGACAGGCTTGAGCATAAAGGGCTAACTTACTGCGCTTCTTGCGATGGACCTCTGTTTGCAGATATGGACGTGGCCGTCATCGGCGGAGGCAATGCCGGCTTTGAAACCGCCGCGCAGCTTTTGGCATATTGCAAATCCGTCACGCTTTTAAACCGTAGCGACACTTTTCGTGCAGACGAAATTACAGTAGAAAAAGTCTTAAAAAATCCAAAGATGAAAGCGATTAAAAATGTGGATATATTGGAGGTGCGGGGTGATAAATTTGTTGAAGGCCTAGTTTATAAACCTGCCCGCAATGCTTCGCATAGCGATGCAGGCGGGGACGCGAAAACAGGAGAAACAAAAGAATTGAAAGTGTCCGGAATATTCGTGGAAGTCGGGCAGATTCCCAATACTGATTTTGTAAAAGATTTATTGCCTTTAGACAAGATAGGTAGAATAAAAATTGACCCAAAGACGCAGAAGACGGAAGTTCCGGGTATCTGGGCGGCCGGCGACTGCACTGATGTACTCTATCATCAGAATAATATTGCCGCCGGCGACGCCGTCCGTGCATTGGAAGATATTTATCTAGCGATACATACGAAGTAGATTTTTATGAAAAAAATAACTGCTTGGATTAAAGATTACGCTTATTTATTTTCTACCGGAGCATTCGCCTATTTCAAGCACACGCCGCCTCCGCATTATTTAGGATATACCAAAGAAGGCAAAGTGCCGATTGTTATTTTGTCCGGAGTGCTTATGCCTTGGGCATTCTCAAAACAAATAGCCGACCATATTTCGCTCTTGGGCCATCCTGTTTATATTATCCCGAAACTCGGCAATAATAACAGAGATATACCAAGGTCAGCCAAAGCGGTGCGCGAAGTAATTGAGGAAAATAATCTAAAAAATATTATCATTGTGGCTCACAGCAAAGGAGGACTGATAAGTAAATACTTATTAATCCATGATGACCCGGACAAAAGGGTCAAAGGAGTGATTGCAATTGCAACCCCTTGGAGCGGTTCATCAATTGCTAAATTCATGCCGCATTCTTCTGTCCGTGAGCTTTCTCCTGACAGCAAAATCATCCGTTATTTAGAAGGTCATCCTGAAGCAAATAAGAAAATTGTTTCAATCATTCCATCTTTTGATAATCATGTTTGGCACCCCAAGGGCAGTTTCCTGGAAGGGGCCATGCGAAATATCAATGTTGAAGTTTCCGGACATCATCTGGTTTTAAACGATAAAATAGTCTGGAATCATGCTGTTGAATGGATAGAAAAAATCACCAGAGCCTAA
>Ga0155766_120_pt4 | contig 22368 bp, 11 predicted proteins | sample RifCSPlowO2_01_FD_107420 | JGI IMG/M metagenome (GOLD analysis project Ga0155766, IMG submission 107420) | Candidatus Nomurabacteria bacterium RIFCSPLOWO2_01_FULL_41_12
CATTAATGCTACTGATGGCACCAATACTGATTGTCTAGTCAACACCAATTGGAATTTTTCTGCTCCGGTAACTGTTACCGCTACTTCAACCGGCACACCAACTACTAATTTTGATTCCGGTGCAACCTCTCAATACATCGGCGTGGCGTTTCGATTTCAGCAGGATACCGGCACGGCAGCCAATATCACGGCGCTTACCCTTACTGACACCGGTAGCATTTTATTCAACAGCGCTGTTTCTGAAGAGGTCGCTAATGTGTCACTGTCTTACAAAACAGGCGATACGGGTACTTGCGCCACGGGAGGCGAAACCACAGTGGGTAACGGCACCTTGGGTAGTGGGACAGAAACTGTTGCCTGGTCAGCTATAAGTATTCCTGCCACTGTAGGCGCGAATTATACTTGTTTATATGTCCGGCTGGATGCGGTGGGGACAGGAGCAGTGTATGCCCCAGGGGGTTCCACCATTGATCTTCGGATTGGATCATCAGGTGATTTTACTTTAAGTGGTGGATCCAAAGCGGGAAGTTTCCCGCTTGATCCTACGGGCGCAACTACTGTCCAGCCAGTTATCACCGGATATACCAACAGCACCGAGTCCGGACTCAACTATGCCGGCTCATGTAGTGGCTGCGGTGCGCGCATTGGCGGGGGCGCGAGTTTCAGGCAGACAGTTGTAATTTCCGGATATGGTTTTGGTGCCGACCCGGGAGCAAATTCACGCGATACAGCTACCAATAAAGTAGAAGTGGTAGGCGTATCTACGAATCTGATTGATGATAATGCCGGTCAATCCAATGTTACCGCATGGAGCAATACTTCTATCACAATTACTACTGATTCTGCTGTCACTGGAGATACCGATACCGACTGGGGAACAAATTTCGGCGGCGCTTCCGCGCTCAAAGTAACAGCCGGCGGGCAGGCTGTCCCAACAAATCTTAATTTTTATGTGTTTCCGCAGATAACTTCTATTAGCAGTGTTGTTGCGGACGCGGCGCGCGAGCATGACTCAGGGGATACCGATGGCATAATTACCATAAATGGTACGCGTTTCGGCACAGCGGCAACGGGCGGCTATGCGCGCATATTAGGCTGTGATTCAACGACTTGTTCCAGCCCTACGGGGACAGTAACGGCGGTCGCTGATGGAACGTGCGACGCAGTAGACGGCTGGGCAAACACTTGTATTAAAGTGCAAGTGCCGACGGTGATAGCTAATACTGTATATACAGGCGCTATTACAATGCAACAAGGAACGGGAAGTAATAATAAAACGGCTAGTTACAGCACGCTTCGCATTTTGCCGCGCATTACCAGCCTTGTTCCGTCAAATGGAATTATAGGGGCAGCAATAACTGTAAACGGCGACCATTTGTGCCAAAATGGCGCTGTTTGTCCCGGAAGTTTCAGCGCCGCGAACAAAGTTACATTTACTTCCGCCGTTGACGCAACGGTATTTACCAGCTGGTCGGATACAGCAATAGTGACAGCTATACCGACAGGCGCGGTAACAGGGAATGTGGTGGTCACTTCAAATACTTCTTATACTTCCAATGCCAAGAGCTGTACGGTGGATGCGAATACAACAACAATCGCTACTGGCTCCGACCCTTCCGCTACGACTATCGCTCCGGGAGCTGCGGCAACGGATGTTGATTTATTTACTTTACAAACCAACGGAGGAACAGAAGCAATAACGACAGTCACCGTGAATCTTTCTACAAATAGCGGGGTTCTTAGGCTTGCAATTACAGACAATGCGAATACGGAATTAGGGTTTACCGCGTCGCCTGTTTCTGGCTCTAATGTCATTGGTGTTTCCGGTTTGACCGCGAGCACTTCAGTTACCACTTTCAAAGTTCGTATTACGCCTCTTTCTCATGGAGCGATGCCTGCCCCTGACGGCGGGGCATATGCCATTACCGCTCCGGTGACGGCTTGGGCCGGAGGCAACACTCATGCCGGAAGCGACACAAATTCAAATGCGCTCACCATAGACAATGATTCACCGGCTAATGTTACTGTATCTACTGCAACAGCAGGAGATGCGGAAGTAGTACTCAACTGGACAAATCCCGTGGACAGTGATTTCCATAGTACTGTCGTACTTCGTCATGCTACTACTGCGGTCAGTACTGTTCCCGTAGAAGGTACTACATATACAGTAGGTAATTTAATAAGTGGCACAGATACTGTTGCCTGCGTAGTGGCGACCCCGACGGCAACTTGTACTGATACGGGACTTAGTAATGGCACCGCCTATCATTATAAAATTTTTACTAAAGACAGTAGAGTGAATTATTCCGTAACAGGCGTGGTGCCGACAGGTTCGCCAGCGACGCCTACCTTGACGCAGACTTTGACAGTTGGGACCGTCGGTACACAAGCGGTGAATTTAGATAGTGGTTCAACAGCGCAACATATCGGCGGTGCAGGAACTGCGGCTTTTACCCTGCAGATTAACACAGGCTCTTCAAATGTAACAAGCGTGAAAGTCTCTGAGGCCGGCAGTATTGCCATGGCGAATCTCACTAATCCAAAATTATATTATGAGAATGCCACTAATGCCGCAGCTTGCGCTTATGGTGGCGCGGAGTTAAATGTTTCCGGCGCGGCTCCGGTAGGTGAGACGGTGACATTTACCTTGCCTTCGGTCGCTATTGGTCTCACCGCAAATGTCACTTGCCTGTATTTTGTTTCTGACGTAAGTTCATCTGCAGCCGGTGGGCAGACAATAGAGCTGGAGATTACTGATCCTTCAACCGATGTTACCATAAGTTCCGGGGTAAATTCGGACACAGTGAAAAAATCAATTGCTGGTACAACTACAATCCGGCCTGTTATTACCGGATATACCAACAGTACCGAGTCCGGGCTTGACTATGCCGCGTCATGCAGTGGCTGTGGCGCGCGTCTTGGAGGTGGCTCGGGCTTCAGGCAGACAGTAGTTATCTCGGGTTACGGTTTCGGAGCGGACCCGGGCCTTGGCTCTCGCGATACGGCAACGAACAAGGTAGAAATAGTAGGCGCCTCCACTACCGTACTTGCTGACGATGGCTCGGCAAACACTAATGTGAGCGCATGGAGCAATACTTCTATTACCATTCGTACGGATAGCAGTATTGCTGGTAATACAGATACTAGTTTTGGTACAAACTTTGGAGGCGCTTCTGCGCTTAAAGTGACGGCGGGCTTAACTGCAGTTGCGACTAATCTTAACTTTTATATTTTCCCGCAAGTGACTTCCATTACTCAGCCTGGCGGTTTTCCTGCAGACTCCGCGCGCGAGTATGACGCGGGTGATACTGACGGCGTTATTACCTTAAACGGTACCCGTTTTGGCACTGCGCTTGGGTCTGGCTATGCGCGTATTTTAGGGTGCGATTCATCAACCTGCTCTTCGCCTACTGGAAGCGCTACTACAGATTCATGGAGCAACACAGCAATCGCAGTACAAGTGCCTTCGGTAATTGCTGACAATGTTTATACGGGTTCGGTTGTTATGAAACAAGGCACAGGTGGCAATAGTGGAACGAATACATATTTAAATACATTTCGTATATTACCAAGAATCACAGATTTGGCTCCGTCAAGCGCTCTTGTTAGCGATTCAATAACTGTAAATGGGAATCACTTCTGCCAAGTGGGTTCCGCGAGCTGTCCAACTGGTTTTACCAACAATGTAGACGACGTAACCTTTACCACTGCTACCGATGCGACAGTATTTACCAGCTGGTCTAATACAGCAATAGTTACTGCAGTACCAACGGGCGCAGTAACAGGAAATGTGGTAGTAACTTCAAACGCATACACTTCTAATGGTTCCCTTTTTACATTAGCTTCAGGGGTGCCAGATGACCCGACGAACCTTGACCAGTTCAAAGATTCTGGATTTACTCAACAAATTGCAGTTGAAACTGGTGTGGACAATACCATGCCTTTATATTTAAAAATGACAATGCAAGCTCCTGTCTCCGGAGGGACGCTATATCCGCAAGTAGAGTATAAAGCAATTGGCACCCCGTTTGTATGCGTAGGCACGGCAGTATGCGCGAGTGATGCGGTAGAAGGCACAGGTGTCGCGGGTCCAGGGCCGACAGATGGTTCAAAATCTATTTCGCCCGCAGACGGCGTTTACCACTGGCAGGCGCGTGTGAAGCATACACGCAACAGCATTGATTATTATAGCGCCTGGGTTTCGTTTGGAGCCAACCTGGAAACAGCTACAGATTTCCAGGTGGATACGACTCCGCCGGCAGTTTCCTCCGTGTTCTCCGGCTCGCCCGGTACCAACGGAGCGACGATTACGTGGCAAACGGCGTTCGAACTTGCCACTACCCAGGTACAATACAATACTACGGGAACATTCGTGACAAATTGCGCCACCAATAATGATTGCACCAGCATCACGGACACTTCTCCGATGGTAAATGCTCACAGCGTTACTCTTTCCAATCTAAATTCTGGTACGACTTATTACTACCGTGTCCGCTCAAAAGATGCGGCCGACAATGAGACGATTGACGCTAATAATACTTTTACCACTCAGACTGTTTCAAACCCGGCAAAAACTGTCAAGGCGTATATTAATGGCGCGACTGGGTCTGTCTCTGGGGCAACTACCTATTACTTCACGGTAAATGTGCCGGAAACTGCGCCGTCGGTAACAAGCGCGTATGTAGAAGTATCAGGTCTTGTGTCTGGAGGTTTCTCAGGGACAGTTACAGTTCAGGCGAATAGCGCCACTTCGCGTGCTTACTCGGTGTCCACAGCCGCATCAACTCCAACTTTATACCGTTTCCTATATCCAATTAATTCGCCGAATACGGAAGTAAATCTAAACCTAAACAACGTTGCCCCTTGTTCAAACGACAATACGCCAGGACTTCCGCTTCAAGAGGCCGGCTGCAACAAGATAGTGATTACGCCTTCAACTGGAAGTATCAATGTTTTGTCGGCAAACATTATTATTAATTATTCTTATACACCATAATATTATGGCTCAAAAAAATAAAATTATTATCATTGTTTTAATTCTTATCGTCGTCGTTGTGTTAGGCATGCTTATCTGGGGTAAGTCGTTTTTGTTTAAAAATTTAGGAATTGTTTTTGAAAAACCCAAAGTTGTGGAAGAGACATTAGTAATACCGGAGACAAAAGCCGTAGAGGCGGTAGTCGGGCGCACGCCTTCTACAGATAAATATGCGGTGCCACTCGTGCCGACTACGGAAGGAGAGAAAGTGATAGTACCAAATGCGGTACTTACATTGAAAGGAAGCTATGATGTCGCATTACCGAAGGCACAAGCTTGGGCTAAAGATGCGAAGCTCGTATTTCTGACCTCACAGGGCGCTGTCACCTTAGAAGGCAAGTCAAGTTCTTGGCAGGTGGCTTTCGGCTCGGCCTCAAAAAAGAAAGGGTATGAAGTAATCATTCAGGGAGACAAAATTGTCTCGGAGAAAGAAATTCCTTCCACGGAATACGGCTATGATCTGCCGACGAATTGGTATGATGCTGGGGAAGCCATTGTCTCGCTTCAGACATTGCCGCAATTTGCCGATGCGACTGTTTCCTCCATTAACTTTTTCTACAATAAGGACGGCAAGAGATGGGGCTACGCGCTCGGCACTTCGCGGGGGACGACTTCAATGCCCGTGCGGTAGCGAGTGAGAGCTTAAAGCTCTCACTCAGAAAATTATGAAAATTTCACGTATATTATTTTTTATAGTGGGGCTCAGTATTGTGGCGCAGATGTCATATATAGCCTTTGCGGCTGACCAAATGAAAACCACCGAAATTGTAATTGCCGATTCCGCCGTCGCCATCTCCACCAACCAGACTTATCCATTTACGCTCTACATCGGCGACAATCTGACCGGGGTCACCGCTCCACTAAAATCTCTCCAATTTATCGCTTCCGGCGTTTATACCGGAAATGGCACCATCGCTTTTATGATTGACGGCGATGCGGCGACTACTAAAACATTTACCCTACCGGATGTCGGCACAACCCCGACTTATTTCAAGATTGATTACAAAGATACGACGGACAAGATCAATCCGACTTCCGCCGGCTCATATGACTACTCGCTTAATTTCAATCCTTCTGGCGTGACGGTCTACGGCCTCGGCATCAGGATGAGTGAGACGCATCGGTATAAACCGCCGACCTGCGGTGGAATGCCGATCTATGGCGACCTTACTTCCGCGGTCTTTGATTCGACGGCAACAGGGAATGGCGCCGGATATAATTCTGTTTTATGGAAGGGAACGCTGGGAACAGGGGGAACGGGGAAAGTACGTTTTCAATTCGCGGCCTCTACGGCTTCTGCCGGACCCTGGAATTATTATGGCGGGGCTACTTGCGGGGCATTAGATTATTTTGAGGCGGCTCCTGACACCCCCATTGAATTAAAAGGAACTAGCTGTTTTTCCGCTTGGAATAATAAGCGCTATTTCAGGTATAAGATTAGAATATGTTCTGACGATTGCGTAGCTGCTGGGACATATACACCGACAGTCGACGACGTCATAGTGAGCTGGTCTCCGTAAACAAAATGCTAGGACAAACGATACAAAAGCAAAGAGGGTTTACCCGCACACTAACTTTCGCAAAGCAACTTCGTTGCGCGCCATCGGCGCATTGCAAAAGTAAGTGTCGCGGGTTTAGTCTTCTGGAACTTTTGATATATGTTGCTATTCTCTCTGGGTTGGTAGTGGTAATTTCTAGCACATTTATCTCTCTTTCAAAAGGCAATGGCCAATCGCAAGCAAAAAGCGAAGTGAATAGCGCTATCCGCTTCGCTACCGAGCTACTGCGGCAGGACCTGAAAAATGCGTCGGCTGTGACTGTTCCAAGCGTAGGCACGCCAAGCGCAACGCTTACTTTGACCCGGGGCGGGGTAACGATCATTTATGATGTCTCCGGTGGCATTTTAAGAAGAAAAGAAGGAGCGGCCGATCCGGTGAATGTGACCACTTCTAGCGTTACCGTCAGCGCGCCCGTTTTTACCAGGATTGAAAATACCAATACGGTATTTAGCACGACCAATGTTTCAATAAAAATAAATACGACCTTTGCCTACAATTCAAATAGCTCCGACTGGACTTATTCCGCCTCTTTGCAAACTACTGTGAGTTTATATTAGAATGAAGTTGATTATGAAAATTAAAAAAAATCGCGGCATTGCAACCTTGCCTACGGTAATGGTTTTAGGAATGATGGCTCTAGCCGTTGTGGTCAGCATCACCTCCATTGCATTCAATGAATTATTAATTTCCCAAGGGACTTCTCAGTCTTCCGGCGCCCTTTTTTATGCCGAAGGAGGCGCGCGTGATGCTCTGACCCGAATTGCCCGCAAGAAAAATTATGTTTGCAGTACGACGGATTGTTATTCCTTAGATTTTATCGCAAGCGGATGCTCTTCTGGCGACGGGTGCGCCAAGGTGTCGGTTTCGGCTGGAGTCGGCACATCAGCTGACCCTAAAATAATTACTTCAAAGGGAATAAAAGGAGCAAGCACGCGCACCATGCAGGTCAATGTTCTTTTAGATGGAGGCACTGCTGTCTCTGCCAATCAGCATGGTGAAATAACTTCTACAATTTGGGCTGAAGTTACAAATTAGCCTGATTTTTTACCTATTATTTTTTAGATTTTTTTGTTATGATAAAAATCTATGTCGCTTTCAATCGGAATCGTCGGTCTGCCGAATGTGGGGAAGTCTACGCTTTTTAATGCGCTTACTAAAAAGGGCGTACCGGCGGAGAATTATCCTTTTTGCACTATTGACCCATCGGTCGGTATTGTGCCCGTGCCGGACCCTCGGCTGGAAAGATTATCAGCAATATCCAAATCAAAAAAAACTATTCCCGCAGTAGTGGAATTTGTGGATATTGCCGGGCTGGTAAAAGGGGCAAGTGAGGGCGCGGGGCTAGGCAATAAATTTCTCTCGCATATTCGGGAGGTGGACGCGATAATTGAAGTAGTAAGAATTTTTGAAGATGCAAACACTATCCACGTGCACGACAAAGTTGACCCGCTTTTTGATATTGAAGTGATAAATTTTGAATTGGAACAAGCGGGAATTAAAAAACCGATTTTATATGTATTAAATATGTCGGAAGCCAGTGAAAAAAATATGCGAGAGATAACAGATAAGCTTCCCGGTCCATATATAGAAGTGGACCCTGTTTTCAGCACGGGGCTCCCTAATCTGATTAAAGCAAGTTATGATTTATTAAATTTAATTACTTTTTTTACCACCGGTGAAGACGAATCGCGGGCTTGGACGACAGTCCGTGGAGCGACTGCGCCACTTGCCGGCAAATCAATCCATACAGATTTTCGGGATAAATTTATCAGGGCGGAGGTTGTCGCCTATAATAAGCTTATAGAAGCCGGCTCTTTTGCGAAAGCGCGTGAACGCGGCTGGGTGCGCACCGAAGGCAAGGATTACATAGTTCAGGATGGAGACGTGATAGAATTTTTAATATGATTATGTTTAAATGTTATAATTTTTTTTATGAATGAACGAAAATTTTTACCTGATATTCCGCTTTTACCTGAAGAACGCGAAGCAATCGTAAAAGCTGGCCAACCAAAGCTGCCCGGTGCTCCCTCTGAGGCGCATGAGTCAGCTCTGCTTGCAGTTGAAGAAGGGTTGCCTTTGCTAAATGAAGCAGGCAAGGACCTAAAAGCATATGCCGGTATAATGCAAAGTGCAAAGAGAAAAGAATTTAAATCTAAAAAAATTCATTATTTTATAAATAATCCCAAAGAGCTAACTGCTTATTTTGATACGCTTCGGATTTTAAGTGAAAATTGGAAGGAGCGGCACGATGAAATAGAGGATTATACCAAAGCCTTATTGGAGGATATGGAGAAATATATTGACGTAGGCACACTTCCGCCGAAGGCTTTTGAAGAGTGGCTTTCCCTTATGACTAAAAGCGAAGTTTATCGGCCCATAGCCGAAAGAGTTATTGCGGGACTGTTTGAAAAAGCGAGAAGTCCACAGGCATTGATGAATATTCTCTATAATTTAACCGAAGCCATTTTAATCTCTAGTGACCAAGAAGTTCTAAGAAAAGGACTAGAAATCCTTGTATTACAAGCTTCTTTTTTAAAAGACTTGCCTAAGCATTATTTGAATTATATGAAAGCATTTCTGACATTAAACAATGACGAATTATTACGTCGGACAATGGAAGTCGATTTTGCAACTTTTTATTTAGCATCAAGATACATGCCCGATGTCTTAAAGGCTCTTCAGGAGCAAGCTATGGCGACGCTTAATACCGTAGAGTATCAGGAATTTGTTGCCCGGAGCACTACCGCAGATCCAGAAAAATTTCAACGTTTAAATAAATATTATCATCATAAAAACGTAGATGAGAATTTATTGGTAATGAAACATGAAAGGAGAAGAGAATGGCCTTATACTTTGATCATACAAGGCGGGCGAATTAGGGCGTTAATGAACGAATTGATTGCTCAAGAAAAAGGGCAGATGGTCAATTTGTTTTTGCCTATGGATGGCAAATGGGTGGTCAGTTTACACAAACTTAATTCCATAGTCAAAACCATACAGGACATTTTAAATGAACCCTCAAAAGGGAATAATGAGTTAAGAGACCCTAAATTTCTGAAGGCCTTGTTTTATCTTACTCCTCAGCTTTCTCCAGAAAATAGGACCAGATTAAGTGAAGACATTATTCCTCTTCGTTTCGAGATCAATAGAGAAAAACGGCATTCAATAAGTTCGCGCGGAGACAAAATCGTTATTGTTGATGAAGAATTGAAAGCCTTAGGCTTTAAAAGCATCACCTTTAAAGTGGCCGAGCACGCGCCGATAATTTTAACTAGTATTGAAGTGGCAAATTACTTTTTTGTTGTCAGCATTAATCAGGATTTTGAAATTTTAGACGAAAAAGACAGACAACTCCACGGGTCTTTTGAACAAAAAGCCTTTGTTGAACATATGATATTAAGCCACTTGAAAGAATTGATGTGTACTGAAAGGGTCAAGCCCGGAAATGGAGAAAACAATGGCAGGCGTCAAACGGAAAGAGAAGCCGAATTTAGAGATAGAAGGCCACACCTAAGAAAAATGCCCCCAAATCACGCTTATAGCAGGGAAGCCTTAGCGGAAGGCCTGCTCGACCCTCTCCGGTATGATTTGGCAAGAATAAATGCCGAACGCGGACTGACAAAAGAAATAGGTCAAGTAACTTACGTGAAAGTTTCATCCAAGCCATTGCCGGGTGAACAACCATTAATCTCAAGAGCGCCGCATGCTACCGATAGGTTAAGAAAGATTTTGAACGAAAAACAAGATCAAAACGGAGCATAGTTATTTTATTTTTTAATAACTATATGATATACTTTTTCATATGGAAACACAAACAAAAACAAGCGCCAAAGACTTCTTTATAAATTTAGGGGCGATTGTCGCATTATATACCTCTGTCGTGAGTCTTTTAAATCTGCTATTTACAATTATCAATACCATTTACCCCCAGATCAACCATCAATATAGTTATTTTGGAAGCGAGTCTATCAGCTGGCCTGTTGCCACCTTGATTATTTTCTTTCCGATTTTCTTGCTTTTGATGTGGCTTCTAGAGAAAGAGTATAAGATAAATCCGGAAAAACAAAGTTTCGGTATTCATAGGTGGCTCACTTATATAACATTATTTATATCCGGTCTTGTGATGGCAATAGATTTAATAACCCTGCTATATTATTTTTTAGACGGACAAGAGTTAACTAACGGATTTCTCCTTAAGGTTTTTGTTCTACTCATTGTTGCCGGAAGTATTTTTGCCTATTATATTTCTGACATTAGAGGAAAATTAACATCAAAGTCCAGGGTATTTTGGAGACTTTTTGCGGGGTTTATAGTTCTCGGGTCAATAATCTGGGGTTTTGCTGTTTTGGGTTCGCCCGCCACCCAAAGACTTTATAAATACGATAATCAAAAAGTGAACGAGCTGATGAGCATCAATAGCGAGATTATGAATTATTATAATAATAAAGGGGTTTTGCCGAGAAATCTAGCTGACATAACTGCGGGAGCCTATTACATAATTGTCACTGATTCTCAAACAAGCAAGCCGTATGAGTATGAAAAAACAAGCGAAACAACATACAATCTCTGCGCTCTGTTTAATAAAGCGTCAAATGAAAAAGATAAATTAAATTCGGCTGTTTCTTTTCCTTACGGAGTTTCTTGGACGCACCCAGCTGGAAGATATTGCTTTACCCAAACCGTCAATCCAAATATGTATTCTAAGCCAGCGCCTTTCAGGTAATTTATACTGAAAATTGAAAATTAGAAATTAAAAAACTGGCTCAACGAAAAATTCTGGCGCCTTCGCCCTCGGAGGCAAAAGGACAGGGAACCCACGACGCATAGAATTTTTGTCGAGCCAGCTTTTTAATAGTTATCCCCACTCATTTTCCTTCTAACGCAAGGCTTTTATTGGTACAATTAAGGTGTCCTAAAATAAAGAAAATGATACCAAAAAATTTTAGGAAAATATCACTGTTGGTGAAGTTTTCACTTGGACTTTTAGTCTTAGCTTTTTTCTTTTTTCCTTCTGCTTCCGGTATCTTGGCACAGACAAATCTCACTACTACCTCTCTGCTGAACGCTTTCAAAGCTTATGTTGTCACCGAATTGCCTAAAATAATACAGCCGGCTCCTTTGGAAACAAAGTCTCCCGTGGTCAAAGTAGCCTCTCCCATCAATACGGAGGTATATGTCAGAGGTCCAGCTGGGCCTGCGGGACCTCAGGGCATCCAAGGCCCTCCTGGACCACAGGGACCAGCAGGACCAAGCGGTCCTTCCGGCTCTTCTTCCATCTCTCCCGTTACCGTCATTCCCTCCAATCCTGTAACTAACTTCGGTGGAGCCACGATTTTCTCCGTCACTGACTTATCTTCCAATAAGTTAATTACCGAAACAGCCAAAGTGACCACCTTGAATGTTTCTGGCACTTCTACCCTGGAAGGAAACTTGAGCGTGGCTGGAGAATTAACCATTAGTGGAGCAGTTACTCTAGGAGACGGAGGAGACCTCATTTCCATTAACTCTTCCGACTGGGATATATCTAATACTGGAGCTATCACTAATGCTAGCTATGAAGGTTTAACTATTACCGCAAGTACTGGAACTTTAACCATTGCAAATGGTAAAACCTTAACTGCTTCTAACACTTTAACCTTCACTGGAACAGACGCTTCCTCTATCGCTTTCGGTGCTGGAGGAACAGTCGCTTACACTTCTAACAATCTTTCTGTCTTTGCTGCTACCACCAGTGCTCAACTAGCAGGAGTAATCTCTGACGAGACTGGAAGTGGAGTATTAGTGTTTGGGACGAGTCCGACTTTTACCACTTCAGCCACTATTCCTCTGATTCTTGGCGGGACTTCCACCACCCAGGACTTGAGCTTCCAAACCACTTCCGGCGTCGGAGCAACTGGGGCTGATATGCATTTCCTGGTTGGCAATAACGGCGCCACCGAAGCGATGACTATATTAAACAATGGTTCTGTCGGCGTCGGGACGACCTCTCCGGCCGGACCGCTTCACGTCAAAGGCACAGATGCATCCATCTTTGAACGCACCGATTCATCAACAGCATTGGCTGTTTTCCGTCCCATCTCCACTGCGGCCAGTCAGGTCTCAATGGTCTGGCAGATGAACACCTCTGCGGATGTACGTAGAGAGTACGCACGCATCAGCGGCGAGATCGTGGACAATACACCAGCCACTGTTACAGGCGATATTGTCTTCCAGCCGTCATTCAATGGGAGCTTTGGCACGGAGAGGATGCGCATTATGGGCAGCGGCAACGTCGGCATCGGGACGACAGCACCCACCGGACTTTTACATGTCAGAACAACAGCAGGAACTTCAATGTCTGCCACCGGTGGAACAATAACAACGAGTGGTGGCTATACCATTCATACTTTTACAACAGGTGGGACATTTACCCCTAATGGTGCTGGAAATGTTGAAGTTCTGGTAGTTGCTGGAGGAGGAGGAGGAGGGTCCAGCGGTGGATTGAATAGTACCTTGGCAGCTGGTGGTGGCGCAGGCGGTCTGGTAGAGAAGGCAAGCCATGCTGTAACGGCCCAAGCGTATACCGTGACCGTTGGTGCTGGCGGGGCTAGTAATACCAATGGAAGCAACTCCGTGTTTGATGCTATAACTGCTCTTGGTGGTGGTAGGGGTGGTGCCGGTGCCCCTGGTAACAGCGGAGGTTCTGGCGGTGGCGGCGGATATGATGGAGCTTGTTCATCAGCAGGAGGGGCCGCTACACAGGACAACTCCGGTGGTGGAACTGGTTATGGATTTAGTGGTGGCGCTGGTGGCAGTACCGCATGCATTGGGACTTCTGTAAATGGTGGTGGCGGAGGAGCTGGTGGAGTTGGGGCAAATGGATCCTCTGGTCAGTCTGGCGCAGGTGGAACGGGTAGGGCAAATTCTATTTCAGGGTCATCAGTTACCTACGCCGGAGGAGGAGGTGGTGGTGCGTCCTCTGCGGCTCATGGAAATGGAGCCGCAGGTGCCGGAGGTAGCGGTGGTGGTGGAGCTGGAGGAAATAGTGGAGCTCCAGCCGGTGTTGCGGGTACTGCCAATAGAGGTGGAGGAGGAGGAGGAGCAGGAAGTTTTGATCCGCCTTCTGCGGGCGGTGCAGGCGGCTCCGGCATCGTTATTATTCGCTATCTGACACCAAATGTGGCTACTGATAGTATTTTTGTAAGTTCAACAAACAGCAATGTCGGCATCGGGACGACAGCGCCGTCGGTCGCTCTTGACGTCACCGGCGACATTGAATATACAGGAACAATTACTGATGTGTCAGACATAAGGCTCAAGGAAAATATCCAGGACTTTAGCGGAGGGCTGTCCATAATTAATTCAATTGGAGTCAAGTCCTACAACATGATTGGCTCTATTAAAACTGAAACCGGCTTTATTGCCCAAAATGTACAGGAGTTCTTCCCGCAGGCTGTATCAATAGTTGACCCCACAAATGGATATCTGGGAGTAAGCTATGTTTCTTTTATCCCCGTGCTTGCCAGAGCTGTCCAGGAACTTAATTTAAATCTGGAAGCAACCGCCGGCATTGCGGCCCTTTCCACCCCAGAATCAGAATCCTTTGTCACCGGTTTCTTCAATAATGTTTACGCAAAGATGAAGACTTGGCTCGCGGATGCGGGCAATGGGGTAGTGAAAATTATTACGGAAAATCTTACAGCCAGTCTTGGGTTATTTAATAAAGTTAAGACGAGCGAGCTCTGCGTGGATGATATTTGTGTAACCAGAGAGCAATTTAAAACAGTTTTTGGAGAGCCTTCCCCGGCACTGCCGATTCCGTCTGAACAAAGTTCAGATACGGAATCGAGCATCCTCGATTTGTCAGCTCCGTCGGAAGACGGAGGACAAATCGGGACAGAGCCAACACCTGCACCGGAACCCGAGCTGACTTCAGAACCCGTGTCTGAGCCTACCCCGGAACCGACACCAGAACCTACCCCCGAGTCAGCGCCCGAACCTGAACCAGCACCTTAGTTTAGCGATGTATTTGTATTCACTTTTCCACTTCCATTAACACTTACGGCCGTGTAAAATAGTGGCAATAAAAAGAATAAAAATATATGGGTGTAATGGAAACAGAATTAAAGAAAAAAGTCCGCAGGACGAGAATCAGCAAAATTATCTTGCGCACCATTGCCGGCGTCGGTTTATTGAGCGTGGCTCTCCTTGCTCCTAATGCCGTTCAAGTTATGAAGATGTTTGAAAGTGGTGAAAAGCGAAAGAAACTCCACAAGTCAAGAATCAAAACAGCACTTAACAGACTAATAAGCGAGGGCGCAATCCGGAAGGTAGAAAAAAATAACAAATTATATTTTGAACTAACACCAAAGGGGCAGAAAAAATTGGGAGATTTATACCGGTATCAGTTGGTCATGAAAAAACCGAAGAAATGGGATGGTAAATGGAGAATAGTCAGCTTCGATATCTATGAAAAAAGAAGAGATGTCCGCGACAAATTCCGCAGTACTTTAAAGTCTGTTGGTTTTCTGCAGCTCCATCAAAGTATGTGGATTTATCCATATGACTGCGAGGATTTAGTAACGCTTTTAAAAAGCGATTTGAGGATGGGTCGCAATGTTCTTTATATTATTGCTGATAGGGTAGAAGCGGATACAAAATTAAAGAAGCATTTCGATGTCTTTTAGCTTTTTGTCTTTTCCATTAACACTCACGGCCGTGAACACCAGTGGTAATAAAAGTTTCGCAAGTAAGACCTAAGTAACATCTAAGGAAGGTCTAAAGAGTGAGCAGGGGGAATCTTTAATCAGACTCTCATTTTGCAAACGACTGAATTTCAGGTATTATGGAATGTATGGCAAAGTATAATCACTTAAAGATAGAAAAGAAATGGCAGAAGGAGTGGGTAAAAAAGAAAGTTTATCAAGCCAAGGATTTATCCAAAAAACCCAAGTATTACGCTCTCATCGAGTTTCCGTATCCTTCCGGTGACGGACTGCATGTAGGACACCCCAGGCCATATATCGGGATGGATTTGATTTCTAGGAAGAAAAGGATGGAAGGCTACAATGTACTTTATCCGATAGGCTGGGATGCTTTCGGTCTGCCGACGGAGAATTATGCCATCAAAACGGGCAAAGACCCTAGAGTTGTTACTAAGCAAAACAGCGATACTTTTCGCAGGCAAATCAAATCGCTCGGCATCTCTTTTGATTGGTCACGAGAGATCAACACCACCGACCCAAAATATTATAAATGGACACAGTGGATATTTTTACAGTTTCTGAAAAAAGGCTTAGCTTATAAGGCTAAAATGACGATTAATTGGTGTCCTTCTTGCAAAATAGGGCTCGCGAATGAAGAAGTGGTCGCAGGTGCTTGTGAGCGGTGTGGAACAGCAGTAGAAAAAAGAGAAAAAGAACAATGGATGCTCGCGATTACCAAATATGCCGATAGACTGGATAAAGATCTAGATACTGTAGATTATTTGCCACATATTAAACTCTCGCAGAAAAATTGGATAGGGCGGAGCGAAGGAATAAATTTGAAATGCAGGGTCAAAGATTCGGATATTTCTTTTGAAGTTTATGATTCTGTGCCGCAGACTTTTATGGCGCAGACTTTTACTGTAGTTGCGCCCGACCACCCGCTTTTGAAAAAATTAGTAGAAGGAACAGGAAGAGAAAAGGAAATTCTATCTTATGCCGAAAAGATGATTACGGAGCGCGCAAAGCTCGGCGTTGAGTATGTGAAGGAAGTTGATGGTATCTTCACGGGACGATATGTGTGGTATGAACCTGCGCAAAGAGATTTACCAATTTGGGTGGCCTCGTATGCAATAATGGGGTATGGCTCCGGTGTTGTTAACTGCAGCGCTCACGACGAAAGAGATTTCATATTTGCTAAGAAATTTAACATTTCGCTTCACGAAGTTGCAGAACCTTTATTTATAAATACGGGCGGGGTGGACTCGTTTCAGGAGGGTCAACCTTTTTCCGAAAGAGAAGCAGTGTCAATAATAATAAAACATTGGTCGGAAGATAAATATCTGGGGCTCAAGTCTAAAAATGTGCATTGGGCGATTTTCCCGACCGGCGGATTAGAGAAGGGAGAAAGACCTGAAGAAGCGGCCAATCGGGAGATAAAAGAAGAAACAGGATACGTAAATTTCAAATTAGTTAAAAAAATCGGCCGTTCACATGCGAAGTTTTACCATGTGCAGAAAAAAGAAAATGTTTTCGCGCACTTCACTAGTTTTTATTTCGAGTTAAAAAACGGAGAGCAAAATAAAATAACGGAAGAAGAAAATCAGAGGCACAGCATGATGTGGCTGGCGCCGGATGACGTGGAGAATTTTCTCACTCAAGAGGGGCAGAAGCGCGACTGGAAAATATTACAGGGGACAGAAGAGGCGGTCGTGAAAAATGGAATTCTCGCTGAACCGGCAGAATTTAAAGACAGGGAATGGTTCGAGGTTCGCGAGGATATTATTGATTACATTGTAAAAAAAGGCTGGGGTAAAAGAAAAATGAATTTCAAGCTACGCGATTGGGTTTTTTCAAGGCAGCGATATTGGGGCGAGCCGATACCGGTGGTGCATTGTGAGAACTGCGGCATTGTGCCGCTACCGGAAAAAGATTTGCCACTACTTTTACCTAAAGTAAAGAATTACCAGCCGACAGATAATGGAGAGTCGCCTTTGGCAAAAATTGATAAATGGGTCAATGTCAAGTGTCCGAAATGTAAGAGGCTGGCGAAGAGGGAAACGGATACGATGCCCAACTGGGCGGGTTCAAGCTGGTATTATCTTCGCTATACGAACCCGAAAAATAATAAAGAATTTGCTTCGCAAAAAAATCTGAAATACTGGACACCAGTTGATTGGTATAACGGAGGCAACGAGCATACTACATTGCATCTTTTGTACTCTCGTTTTTGGCATAAATTTTTATATGATTTGAAATTAGTGCCGACCAGCGAGCCGTATATGAAGCGCACTTCCCATGGGCTTATTCTAGCGGAAGGCGGAGAGAAAATGTCTAAATCTAAAGGCAATGTCATCAATCCGGACGACATAGTGGAAAGGTATGGCGCGGACACCTTGCGTCTTTATGAGATGTTTATGGGGCCTTTTGACCAGGCGATAGCCTGGAGCGAGGAAGCAATTATCGGCCCACGCCGGTTCCTGGAGAGGGTTTGGAAATTTCAATTTAGATTGAAGGAAAATAAAGTTGAGGTTTCTCAATTTATTATAAATTCAATTAATTTAGCTCGAAATAACATTAGCAGAGATATTGAAAGTATGAAATTCAATACAGCAGTAAGCCAGCTAATGATTTTATTAAATTATTTTGAAAAACAAAACATTACAATTCAAATTTACGAAACTTTTCTCCAGCTTCTTGCCCCACTTGCTCCACATATTACCGAAGAAATATGGTTTAATTTAGGACACAAAAAATCTATACATCTTTCCGATTGGCCTAGGTGGCGTACGGATTCAATACAGGATGAAGAAATAAAAATTGTTGTTCAGGTTAACGGAAAAGTAAGAGCCCAAATGTTTATACCAATAGATACACCAGAGGAAAATATAAAAGAACAAGTTCTAAAGGATAAAGCAATCTTAAAGTATACTATGGGGAAAGACATCAAAAGAGTGGTTTATGTAAAAAATAGACTTATCAACATTGTAATGTAGCTTTTATCATAACTTATTGATATAATGGAAACCTATGCGTGCAAATATATTTGATAGAGTCTCGTTTTTGTCGCTTTTTTTAATCATAATATTATTACCGTTTTTCTTTCTACCAGGAACTTCTATTTCAATTGAAACCGGGAAAGGTTTTCTCTTGGTGGCAGGGCTTACTGTTTGTGTTATTTCCCATGCAATTTCCCGTTTCTTTGCCGGCAAAATTATTTTACCCAGATCTTTGTGCTTATGGGGAGGCGGGGGCGTAGTCTTGGCTTTCTTTCTCTCGGCTCTTTTTTCAAAGGTTTCGGAGGTGTCTTTTTTTGGCACGATGTTTGACATTGGGACTTTTTGGTTTATTTTTTCCGCTTTCCTTTTAATGCTATTGTCTTCTATTATTTTAGGGAACCCCAAGAATGCAAGAATAGTCCTATTCGGAGCCATATTGTCTTCAGGCCTTGTTTTAGTTTTTCAAACTGCTCATTTATTTATGCCCGGAATTTTGTCACTGGGAGTTTTAGCCGACAAGACCGGCAATATGCTGGGCTCCTGGAATGCATTTGGACTTTTTGCCGGATTTTCCGCTCTGGTGCTGCTCCTAGTAGTTGAATTTTTCCAAACCACTAAAATGGAAAAGCTGCTGTTTCAGGCCTTGACCGTACTTTCCTTGTTTTTAATTGCAGCTGTGAATTTTCCTCTGGTTTGGGTGCTTCTTGGATTTTTCACTTTAATTATTTTTGTCTACAAAGTTTCAATTGCTTCAAAAGAAAAAGCGACAGAGGATTCCACCCTTGACGCTGGTGAAAGAAAATCCTCTTTTCCCGTATTTTCCTTTTCTGTCATTATAATTGCTCTTTTGTTCTTTATATCTGGGCAGTTTATCGGAGGAATTTTGCCTTCTAGCTTGGGTTTATCCAACAATGAAGTCAGTCCTTCGTTTGGCGCCACAATACTGGTAGCTAAATCAGTCCTTAAAGAGGATCCTGTTTTTGGCATAGGCCCGAACAGATTTGGAGAAGCTTGGGCGATGCACAAGCCTATCGCAATCAATGCGACCCAATTTTGGGACGTTGCTTTCAGCTCCGGTTCAGGATTGTTGCCGACTTTTGCCGCTACTACTGGGTCTCTCGGCATTCTCGCTTGGCTTGTATTTTTTGTTTTACTTATGTGGAGCGGCATTAAATCAATTTTTTCCAGTATTAAAAATGGCGAAAATTGGGAGACAATGGCTTTTTTCATATTGTCCGTTTATTTGTTTGCTGCTTGTTTTTTCTATGGAGGAGGAGTGGTCATCTTCTTATTAGCTTTTGCTTTTTCGGGCGTGTTTATAGGCTTGTCCGCCCGGAATGCGCAAAATACGGAAATCTCAATATCATTTTTAGACGACCACAGAAAGAGCTTTTTCTCCATATTGTTTATTATCCTTATGATAATCATTTCCGCCGCTTTATCATTCAAATACATAGAGCGCTTTGTTTCTGTTGCACATTTTACCAAAGCGCTACAGGCCCCCACCGTCCCGCTTGCTGAAGAGTCTATCAACAAAGCTCTAGCGCTCCATGTAAATGATTTATATTTGCGTACTTATGCGCAGATATATCTCGTAAAATTAGATTCCTTGGTCAAAAAGGCGGATGCTTTATCTGATTCTGACAAGGCTGATCTGCAGACCAGCTTGACTCAAGCGGTAAGCGGCGCGCAAGGAGCCGCGGTATACAACTCGAAAAATTATTTAAACTTCAAACTTCTGGGTTCTATCTATCAAACAGCCGCTACGCTAGGTGTTAAGGATACGGAAGGCAAAGCAGTCGAGGCATATAAAACGGCAGCAGCCCTTAATCCGCTCAATCCCGGTCTCAAGCTCAATATGGCAAGCGCATCTTTTGCCGACGGTAAAGTCAAAGAAGCAAAAGATTATGCGAATGCCGCCTTAACTCTGAAGTCGGACTATATTGATGCTCTAGTTGTTCTTTCTCAAATAGCAAAAAGCGAGGGTGACAATAAGAATGCCATCCTCTATGCGGAGCGCTCCCTCGCCCTTGATGGAGCGAATCAAAACTTGGTCAAATATGTTGATTCTCTTAAAGCTTCAAATTCTCCTGCTCCTCTTAATACCAGTGAAAAAGCAAAAGAACCTTCTACTAAAAAGAAATAATAAAAATGGATGGATCCCGTACGAAATTCACAAAACATGTGTTATGCTGTGATAGCTTATTAAATAATTAATTTCGTACGGGATGGATAGAATTATCAGGATTTTTGGCAAGGAATATGGAAGTGTAAATCAGGCCGCGCTTCTCTTAGGTTTTTTTGCTTTTCTTTCGCAAATTCTGGCGCTCTTTCGTGACCGTTTTTTGGCGCACTTTATCGGACCGACATCCTCGCTCGACGTCTATTATGCGGCTTTTCGCGTGCCGGATCTTATCTTCATCTCTATCGCGTCTCTCGCTTCCGTTACTGTTATTATTCCCTTTATTGCGGCAAAAATGCCTGAAGGGAAAATCACAGATGAGGCGCGTAAATTATTAAATGACATTTTCACCGTTTTTTTTATTGTCATGCTAGCTGTTTCTCTCGCCGCCTTTTTCTTGATGCCCTACTTGGCGCCCTTGATTGCCCCCGGTTTTACCGCTCCAATGCAGTCAAAAATGATAGAACTTTCTCGCATAATGCTGTTTTCACCGATATTACTGGGGCTTTCCAATCTCTTCGGCACAGTCACCCAGCTTTTTCGTCGGTTTTTTATTTATGCTTTAAGCCCCATTCTTTATAATGTCGGAATCATCCTTGGCGTTATATTTTTATATCCAACTTTTGGAATCAAAGGGCTCGCCTTTGGTGTTCTCCTCGGAGCTCTGATGCATTTTGGCATACAAGCTCTCGCGTCAAACGCTTTTCACTTTACTCCGAAATTTTCCCTCGGCCGTGGGCCTATGGGCGAGGCTACATCTATTAATTTCTCGGGTATAAAAGCCATTGCCTTAACGTCATTCCCGCGCACTCTCGGCCTCTCTTTGAACAGCATTGCCCTTATCTCCATCATTGCCCTCGCCTCATACTTGGAAGGCGGATCTATCTCAATTTTTAATCTTTCGCTCAATTTGCAATCCGTGCCTCTCAATATCATCGGGATATCTTATGCGGTCGCCGCTTTTCCGACTTTGGCCAAGTCAGTATCTCTCGGGAAGCTCGATGAATTCAGAAATCACTTGAAAGAAGCCGCCCGGGCCGTAATTTTCTGGTCTTTACCCATCACTTTTCTTTTTATTGTACTGCGCGCGCAGATTGTGCGTGTAATACTCGGTTCCGGCTCCTTCTCTTGGGACAATACTCGCCTGGTAGCGGCCTCGCTTGCGATTTTTTCCGTTTCAGTTATCGCGCAGGGCATGATCGCTCTTTTGTCTCGCGCTTATTATGCCAGGGGCGAAACAAAAACTCCGCTTTTAATTAATTTATTTTGCTCCATTCTGATAATCATTTTATCCTATGTGTTTGTTTATCTTTTCCAAAATATTCCCTTATTGCGCTATTTCATAGAGTCCCTCTTGAAAGTGACGGATATTCCAGGAACAGAAGTATTAATGCTGCCACTTGCGTATTCCACCGGAACTATTTTGAATTTTATTTTATATTGGTTTTTTGTCAGACGGGATTTCATGAAAGGGGAGTCTTTCATTACTAAGACTTTTTTCCAGACGCTCGGCGCCTCGTTTTTCCTGGGACTTGCGGCTTATCTAGGCTTAAATATACTCTCGCCAATTTTTGGCACCACCACATTCTGGGGAGTTTTCTTGCAAGGATTTATCTCAGGAATTTTGGGCATCCTAACCGCTATTATTGTGCTGTATCTTTTGAAAAATGAGGAGTTGGAAGATATAACCAAAACTCTTAAAACCAAATTTTGGTACGCGAAAATCCTCGCTCCTTCCCAGGAAGGGCTTTAGCTCTAGTTGGGGGGTTATCCCCACTCATTTTCCTTTAAAGAAAAGGGTATTTTTGATATAATTAAAGAGTCCTAAAACAAAGAAAATGATACATAAAAATTCTTTTAGGATATCAAGGAAAAGATTTTTTATCTCTGGACTTTTAGTCTTAGCTTT
>Ga0155766_122_pt1 | contig 21399 bp, 19 predicted proteins | sample RifCSPlowO2_01_FD_107420 | JGI IMG/M metagenome (GOLD analysis project Ga0155766, IMG submission 107420) | Candidatus Nomurabacteria bacterium RIFCSPLOWO2_01_FULL_41_12
AGCGGGCGATACCACTTTAATGAAACTGGAACTAGCGATTATAGAAAATTTACAGAGGGAAGATCTAAATGTAGTCGATCGGGCTAGGGCATTTTTTCGATTAGTCAACGAATTTAAATTTACCCATGGGGAAGTTGCGAAAAAGATGGGAAGGTCTAGGGAATATGTATCCAACACTCTTCGCATCTTGTCTCTTTCGGACGAGATTTTAAACGCTTTAGCGGAAGGGAAAATTACCGAAGGCCACACTCGGCCGATATTGATGCTTGCTGACCATCCGGAAGAACAAATTGTGCTCTTTAAAGAAATTGTGTATAAAAAAATTACTGTGCGTGAAGCGGAAAGGCTCGCCAGAAAAATCGCCTATGACCGGGTGCGCAAGAAAGAATTCATGCCGGACCCAGAAATAGTAGAACTCGAAGTTGAGTTTCAGGAAAAGCTTGGTACTCGCGTGCATATAGACAGAAAGGAATCAGGCGGGCAGATTAAAATAGATTTTTTCTCCACCGAAGATTTACGGGAAATTTTAGACTTGATAAATAAGGCAAATAGTGAGAAAAAACCGACCGAGATGCTGGAAAAGTATATTGCCAATACAGAGCCTAAGGCGGGTGCTGAGGCACCAATAGACGACAGAAGCAAAGATGAAATAAAAGAAGATGATGCTAGTCTTTATAATATTTCCAATTTTAGCATCTAAGACCGGCCTATGGATTTGAGCTTGGAAAGCAAGCTATGCTTTTCCATGTAAGATTTAATGTGCTTTTTAGCTATTGTCGTCTTCACATATTCCAGCCATTTAGATGATGGATGCGCGTCTTTTTTGGTTATAATTTCCACAATATCTCCGTTGCGGAGAGAAGTTTCAAGCTGCGACATCTTGCTATTTATTTTGGCACCGAAAGTATGGTCTCCAATATCCGAGTGGATGGTGTAAGCGAAATCTATTGGTGTGGAATCTTCCGGCAAGTCAATAACATCTCCCTTAGGAGTAAAAATAAAAATACGATCATTAAAAAAATCCATTTTGAGATGTTCGATGAATTTTTTCGGCTCATCTGGCGCATAATTTAAATCTTTCAATTCCTCAATCCATTTAAATTTTGATTTATTGTCCTTGATTTTCTTGTTGCCATTTTCCTTGTAAGCAAAGTGCGCCGCGATGCCGTAAGCCGCTTCTGCGTGCATTTCCTTTGTTCTTATTTGAATTTCTGCGATTCCGCCTAAGCCGGTAAAAATGGTTGTGTGAATAGAACGGTAGCCATTCGGCTTAGGAATTGCGATATAGTCCTTGATTCTGCCGGGCAAAGGCCTCCAAATGCTGTGGACTAGCCCTAAAACCCTATAACACTCCTCTACGTTTTCCACCACGATGCGCAGAGCGATTATGTCGTATATTTTTTCAATATCCATCTCCCGTTTTAAGAGTTTTTTCCATAAGCTGTATTTGTGCTTCATTCGGTAGTCTATTTCCACAATCTTGATTTTATTTTTATGCAATTCTTTTTCCAGCTCCTTTTTTACTTCCGATAAGTTTTTTTGATATGAGTCTTTCTTTTCTTTTATAATTTCTTCTATTTGCGCAAATTCTTTAGGATATGCGTAAGGAAAAGCCGCGTCTTCCAATTCACCTTTCAATTTACCCATGCCGAGCCTGTTGGCAAGCGGAGCATAAACTTCAATCGATTCGAGAGCGATTCTTTTCCTCTTATCTTCGCGGACGAATTCAAGAGTTCGTAAATTGTGCAGCCGGTCGGCAAATTTAATAATAACGACGCGCAAATCATTCGCCATCGCGATAAAGAATTTCCTCAAGCTCTCTACATGCCTTTCATGCCCGTGATATTTAAGAGTTCCCAATTTAGTGACACCTTTTATTAAAAAAAGGATATCAGAACCGAATTCACTTTCTATTTCTTCTTCTGTAATTTTTGTATCTTCCAGTACATCATGTAAAAGTCCGCCCGCAATAGTCTCTGTATCCATCCCAAGCTTTGCTAAAATTTTTGCCGTCTCAAAAACATGGATAAAATAAGGGTCGCCAGAGAGCCTTTCTTGTTCTTCGTGAGCCTTAAGGGCAAAAGAATAAGCCCGTCCTATAAGATCGCGCTCTTTTGGCTTGATTTCTCCCATTAGATCAAGAATTTCCTTGACGCCTTTCTCCATCTGATAATTCTAGCACTTATTGAACTAGGCTTCAATTTTTGGTATTTTATGAGGATTGTGCATCTTGCACGTTTTATTACTGCAGCGTTCGGGGATAGTTTTGGTGCCCTGCATCATCAAAGACCCGCATTCTTTGCAAATATTACCAGTTGGTTTTGCTTTAATTGCAAATTTACAGTCAGGATAATTTGAACAAGAATAAAAAATTCCGAATCTTCCGCGTCGCTCACTGATATCTCCCTTTTTACAAGTCGGGCAAATGACCCCCGTTCTTTTTCTAGCTTCTTCGGCTTCATCTTTTTTAATAAATTTACATTTCGGATAGCGTGAACAGGAAATAAATGTCCCTGTGCCATCTCGTCTTTCTTTAATAACCAATTTTCCATCGCCCCCCTTTCTTTCTTTCTTACCTTCTTTTTTTCCGCACAAAGGACAGCTTTCCCCAGTTTCTTCCGGACTTTTTAATTCGGTGCCGTCTAGCATCAGAGCTCCATCACATTCCGGATATTTTGAACAGGAATAAAATTTGCCTCCGCGAGAAAGTTTAATAATCATTTTCTTTCCGCATTTCGGACATTTTATATTCTCTGGCGCATCACCCAAGTTGGTGGCTTTTTCTAGTTTATCTTTAGATTTGACATCTTTTAAAAATGGTCCGTAAAAATCTTGCAATGTCTTTTCATATTGGCGTTCACCCCGGGAAATTTCATCCAATTCGTCTTCCATTTCGGCGGTAAAGCTGTCGGAAATATAGTTCATAAAATGTTTCTCCAGGAAATCCGACACAACTTCGCCGGTATCGGTCGGGTACAATGTTTTACCAACTTTATTTACATAACCACGCTCTTCAATTGTCCTCATAATGGACGCATAAGTGGATGGCCGGCCGATATCTCTTCCTTCCAGCTCCTTAATAAGACCCGCTTCAGTATATCTGCTCGGCGGTTCTGTAAATTTTTCTTCATTTATTAAGTTTAACAATTTTAATTCTTCTCCAGCTACACATATAGGTAACTCTACATCGTCTCCACGCGCATCAGCATCTACTTTGAGCCAGCCAGGGAAAAGTAAACGAGAACCATTGGCACAGAAATCCGGTAAATCCTCATAGTCTTTAATCTGTGTCACTTTGGCCGAAATTTTAGTTTTTAATAATTTCGCATCAGCCATTTGGGAAGATACGGCGCGTTCCCAAATCAATCTATAGAGCCTGTCTTGTTCGCTGTTCCCAACAATCATTTTTTCTATATGGGTTGGACGAATGGCTTCATGGGCTTCTTGAGCATTCTTGGATTTAGCTTTATATATTCTCTCGTAAGCATAGTCGGGTCCGTATTCTTTTTTTACAAATGACAAGATGGCGTCTTGCGCGGCCACGCTCAGATTTGTGCTGTCTGTTCGCATATATGTAATGTGTCCGCTCTCATACAGCTTTTGGGCTATTTGCATTGTACGCGAAGGCGAGTAGCCCAAACGCGAGCTCGCAGTCTGCTGTAGTGTAGAAGTAGTAAAAGGGGCGCGGGGAGAACGTTTTTGTTCAGATTCTTTTACTTCACTTACACGCCACTTTCCGTTTTTCCCCGCCTCCATTATTTTTACGACTAAATTCTCGTCTCTGGGCTCTTTAGAGCAAGTGAGAATTATTTTACCTTCTTTTTTGGTTTCAAAAAGACCTGAAATTTTCCAAAATTTTTCCGGTATAAAAGCACGGATTTCGCGTTCGCGCTCCATTATTATGCGGAGAGCAGGGGATTGCACGCGCCCAGCGGAGAGCCCATAGCGCACTTTTTTCCAAATAAGTCCCGAGAGATCATAGCCCACCAGGCGGTCCAAGACCCTGCGCGCTTCCTGCGCTTTACGCAAATTTGTATCAATGGGTCTAGGATGTTTTAATGCTTCTTCTACTGCTTCTTTAGTAATTTCATAAAAAGCGACCCGTTCAATCGGCGCTTTTACTTTCCTATCCTCTTTTAAGAGCGTTTCTATATGCCAAGCAATGGCTTCTCCTTCGCGGTCGGGGTCTGTCGCCAGAATTATATCCGTCGCTTTTTCGGCAAGTCCCTGCAATTCATGCACGATTTTTTCTTTACCTTTGGAAATTTCATAATGAGGTACGAAGCCGGCTTCAATGTTTATGGCTGTTTTGTTTGATTTCGGCAAATCGCGAATGTGTCCGACTGATGCGCGCACAGTAAATTCTCCTCCGAGATACTTCTCAATAGTTTTTGCTTTTGAAGGGGACTCGACAATAACTAGACGCATAACCTAGAGTATTACACGAAATATATTTTTTTTGCAAATTCATTCGTTAAACATAAATTAAATCAACCTTATCTCCCCCAGTTCTTCTTTGATTAATTCTTTTATTTCCATTACGGAAAGTACGGCGTTGGCCGTCGGGATTGGAAGCTTCATGGCGCGGATTAAATCGTCCCGGGGCATAGGCTCGCGAAGCAAGTCCACCACTCTTTTTTCTTCGGGGGATAAATCCAAAAATAACTTTTCTTGCTTTTCTTTATTTTTCTCTAATTTAAAACCCAATGCTTCTAATACATCTTCTGAAGAAGTGATAGGCGTTGCGCCTTGATGAAGCAATCTATTCGTTCCTTTTGAATTTGGAGAGAAAATTGACCCCGGCACAACTAAGAGGTCTCTGTTATATTCTGTTGTCAGGCGAGCGGTAATGAGCGTTCCGGACCTTTCTTCGGCTTCTATTATAAGTGTTGCTTTGGAAATGCCTGCCATAAGCCTGTTTCGCATTGGGAAACTCCATTGGGTCGCTTTGAAATCGGGTTCAAATTCTGAAATTAAACATCCGCCGTTATTAACTACCTCATTCATTAATCTCACATTTGTTTTCGGATACATCGCTTCGTCGGAAAGTCCTGAACCAGGGAAAACTATTGTCTTGAGTTCTGCTTGCATTGCTTTTTTATGGGCTATGGTATCTATGCCCATGGCAAAACCGGAAACTATCACTATAGGATAACCCTTTAACCCTCCTATTATTTTTTCACACGCCTCTTTTCCATACGAAGTATATTTCCTCGATCCCACAACACAAAGATAGACTAAGTTCTCTCTCGGCAATTCGCCTATTATCCAGAGATCCTCCGGCGGCTGGGGAATTTCCAAAAGCGCTTTTGGAAACTTTTCTTTTGGCAGTTTTTTGATTTGCATGATATAATCATAACATGCTGGATATAAAATTCATTCGGGAAAATAAAGAAATAGTGCAAGCCGGCGCTAAAAAGAAATGCGCGGATGTTGATATTGAAAAATTGATTGCCCTGGATGATAAACGCCTCAAAGAGCTAAAAGAGGTGGAAGACCTGCGGGCAGAGGTAAATAGAGTTTCCAATGACATTGCCCGTGACCAGGATTCAGCCCTCAAGATCCAACTTATTGAAGAAATGCGCATCGTTAAAGATGAGATAAAGGCGAAAGAAGAAAAGTTAAAAAAAATCATGGAAGAGTGGCAAGTTTTAATGTTGCAAATGCCAAATGTGCCGGATGTTTCAGTACCTGAGGGTTCGACTGCTGAAGAAAATCAAGAAGTAAAAGTTTGGGGCGAAAAACCTGTGTTTGATTTTGAACCAAAAGATCATATTGAGATTATGACTATGCTCAAAATGGTTGACTTTGAACGAGGAGTCAAGGTGCATGGATTCAGAGGCTATTTTTTAATCAACGACGGAGCATTATTGTCTTTTGCTATCTGGAATTACGCAATGGATTTTTTCTCTTCCCGCGGTTTTTCTCCAATTATTGCGCCGACTATCGTCAAAAAGCAAAATTTATACGGCACAGGGCACTTGCCCGGCGATGTGGAGGATTATTATATGACGCAAGACGGGGATGCGCTCTCTGGCACAGCCGAAGTGCCGCTCATGGGAATGTACGCAAATGAAATATTAGATAAAAAGACATTACCGATAAAAAATTTGGGGTTTTCTCCGTGCTATAGGCGCGAAGCCGGCAGCCATGGCAAAGATGTGAAAGGCCTGATTCGGGTAAATGAATTTTTTAAATTGGAGCAAGTTGTGTTATGTGAAGCTAGCCATGAGATTTCTGTAAAATTCCATGAAGAAATAAACAGGAATGCGGAAGAGTTTATAGAATCTTTAGGCATACCCTACCATACGGTTATAAACTGTGGAGGAGACTTGGGTCTTGGACAGGTTAAGAAATACGACATTGAGCTTTGGGTTCCGAAAGAAAATAAATACAGAGAGATATCCTCGGCTTCTTATTTTCATGACTTTCAAACCAGGCGCTTCGGCATCCGTTATAAAGATGAAGAAGGGAAAATGCATTACGCGCATTCGCTTAATTGCACTGCCATACCGACACCGAGAATTCTCGTGTCTATGGTTGAAAATTACCAACAAGCGGACGGCACAGTAAAAATTCCGGAAGTTTTGCGGAAATATATGGGAGGGAAGGAATATATAAAATAATTTATGCAGAAGAGAAACATCCTACATTCTCCGCGCCTTTTGGAATTAAAAAAGCATAGGCGAAGGGTTTTTTTAAGCAAGGTTCTGCTCTTTTTATTGGCACTATCCGCAATTTTCGCTCTTCTGGCTTATATTTCCCGCCTTCCTGGACTCAATATCAGCTCTCTTGAGATAATAGGCAATAAGGTAATAGAAACTGGCGCAATTAAAGATGTCGTGGAACTCAACCTAAAAGGAAAATATTTCTGGCTTTTCCCGAAAACAAATGTTTTGTTTTATCCAAAAAATAAAATTAAACAGGACTTGTCCCTGAAATTTAAAAGATTAAAAGATATAGAATTTTCCATAAAAGATAAACAAATGCTGGCAGTAAAACTAGCTGAACGAGAAGCGTTATATACATGGTGTGGAGATAATTTGCCTGATATAGAAAAAAAGACAGAAGAATATCTGTGCTATTTTACGGATGAAAATGGATACGTTTTTGATGAAGCGCCTTATTTCTCCGGAGATGTTTATTTCAGGTTTTTCGGTTCTCTTACTGAATCTTATTTTATACCTGGTATTTTTACAAAAATTGTTTCTTTCAAAGATTTTCTCTCTAATGTAGGGGTCAAGCCTGTCTCTCTTTATGTCAAATCGGACGGGGATATTGAGATTTACTTATCTAGCAGATATTTACCGCCGGAAGCGCCAAAAATAATTTTTAAAAAAGACTTTAACCCAGAAAAACTCTCGGAAAACCTGGAAGCGGCACTAAATACCGAACCCCTCTTGTCAGATTTTAAAAATAAATATTCTTCTCTTTTGTACATTGATTTGCGGTATGGTAATAAAGTTTATTTCAAATTTAAATGAGCCAAGAAAACAATAAGCTGGGATTCTGGCAAAAACTTCAAAGACCAATTTTATGCTTGGCTCCAATGGCTGATGTTACAGATGCCGCTTTCAGACAAATAATCGCGAAATATGGCAAGCCGGATATTTTTTTTACGGAATTTGTATCAGTTGACGGACTATGTTCTCTGGGAAAGGAGAAGCTTATAATTGATTTGCAATATGGTAAAAACGAGCATCCGATAGTGGCGCAAATATTTGGTAGTAAGCCGGAGAACTTTGAACGGGTCGCGAAAATGCTTGTGCAGATGGGCTTTGATGGAATAGACATAAATATGGGTTGTCCTGTGAAAAAAATCATTAATCAATCTTCCTGTTCAGCCTTGATTAGAACACCGGAACTGGCTCAAGAAATAATTCTAGCCACCAAAAGAGGAGCAGGGAGTATACCAATTTCAGTCAAAACTCGTATTGGATTTAATAAAATAGAATTAGAAGCTTGGATTCCTAAAATTCTAGAAACTGAACCTGCAGCACTAACAGTTCATCTTCGTACGGTAAAAGAAATGTCTAGCGTACCTGCTCACTGGGAAATGATGAAAAGAATAATTAAAATTCGCGATGAGATGAAAGTAAAAACTTTAATTTTAGGTAATGGCGATGTGCTGGATTTAGAAGAAGCAAAGCAGAAAATAAAAGAGACTGGCTGTGACGGAATAATGCTGGGCAGAGCCATCTTTGGAAATCCATGGCTATTCCACTCCACCCCTTCCAATTATATTCCGTCTCTTAAAGAAAAGTTAAATGTAATGATAGAACACACTAAGCTTTTTGAAAAAATGTTAGGGAAACATAAAAATTTTGCCCTTATGAAAAAGCATTACAAGGCGTATGTAAATGGTTTTGATGGCGCAAAAGAACTACGGGTAAAATTAATGGAAACTGAGAACGCCTTGCAAGTTGAAAATATAGTTCAAAAATTCTTACTTGGCACAAACTTTTTCTAGGGTACAGATTTTTTGAAGCTTAAAAAATCCTGAAGTTGCCTCGCCGTCGCTCGGCAAACCCCCTAAAAAAGTTGTGCCTGCGATAAATTTTTGGTACATTAAAACCATGCATGATTTAGCGTTGTATCGCAAATACCGGCCAAAAAGCTTCAAAGAAGTTCTAGGACAGAACCATATTGTAGATGTCTTGGAGAGTTCGGTAGAAACGAACAAGGTTTCGCATGCGTATCTTTTTGTCGGCTCCAGAGGCACAGGTAAAACTTCTGTCGCTAGGATTTTTGCGAATAAAATTGGCGTATCTGTCAATGACCTTTATGAGATAGATGCGGCTTCAAACAGGGGAATTGAAGACATTAAAGAGCTCCGCGACGGCGCGAGGGTCTTGCCTTTCGATTCAAAATACAAAGTCTACATCATTGACGAAGTGCATATGCTCTCCAAAGACGCCTGGGGCGCGTTATTAAAAACCTTGGAAGAGCCGCCCAAACATGTCATTTTTATGCTGGCGACGACGGAGTTTCATAAAGTGCCGGAGACGATAATTTCCCGCTGTCAGGTTTTTGTTTTCAAAAAAGCATCGGACGCTATTTCTAAAAAAATGCTGATTGATGTAGCGAAAAAAGAAGGCTTTGAGCTGGATGCCGGCAGTGCCGAACTTTTGGCTATTTTAGGCGATGGAAGTTTCCGTGATGCATTGGGGGAGCTTCAAAAAGTATTGAATTTTATTGGAAAAGATAAAAAAACCCCGAACCAGAGCAAGCTCGGTACGGGGCAGGTTAAAAGAGAGGACGTAGAGAAAATAACCGGCGCGCCGAAGACAGCGCTGGTGAATGATTTTATTTCCGCGATTGCGGAGAAAAATATTGAAAAGGGGATTATGGCGGTGCGAAAGGCAGCAGAAGCAAATCTTGATATGAAGCTTTATTTTAAACTAATTATAGAAAAATTCCGAGTGGCGATAATCCTGCGCTACGCGCCAAAACTGGAAGAAGAAATGGCAGGGGACTTAGGCGAGGAAGATTTGAAATTCCTGAAAGCTTTAGTTAAAACAGACCCCGAACGAAAGCCTTCGGCTTCATACGGGGCAGGCAAAGAAGGTCATTTATTTACTTCTTCTACGTTGGCAATATTATTAGAAGCGTATCAAAATATAGACAATGCCTTTATCTCCGAGCTTCCGCTTGAACTTGCATTAGTAAAAATAATAGGTAAAGAATCAGGAGCTGTGGATAAGTAATTGATTCATACTCAGGTAAGATGTTATAATACTAATGTCCTACCTATGATAAAAAAACTCAAAGAAAAGAAAAGTGCTATTAAGCTAAGAAGGCAAGGAAAAACTTACTCTGAGATTTTACGAGTTATTCCGGTTGCTAAATCAACATTAGGTCTTTGGCTTAAAGATGCTAAACTTTCTATTCCTGAAAATCAAAAATTTACTGAGGCTAAAAGACTTGCATCACTACGTGGAGGGCAAACAAAAAATAAACAAAGGGTCGAGAAACAAAGAACTATCTTACTTACAGCTAAATCTCAAATTTTGAGTATATCTGAGCATGAACTATTTTTAATAGGTATTATTTTATACTGGGCAGAAGGCTCAAAAGAAAAAGAATATCATCCAGGTTCAACTTTTGCCTTTTCTAATATGGACCCGAAAATGATTCAAGTACTTCTTGCGTGGCTTTTTAAGGTGTGCAAAATTAGTAAAAATATGCTAATCTTCAATATATTTCTTCATGAAACTCACAAGTATAGAGTAGAAGAAGTAAGACGATATTGGTCTAAGATTACAGGTTTTCCAGTGGACAGGTTCAAAAGTGTGTACTGGAAAAGAAATAAACTAAAAACTAATCGTAAAAACGTAGAGGAGAAATATTACGGTGTTTTGAAAATAAAGGTAAGGAAAAGTTCAAGTTTGGTTCGTAAAATTGCAGGTTGGTCGGAGGGAATCTTTGAAAAGGTTGTAAATAAAAAATAATTTGTCCGCAAAGCTGGGAGATCGTCTAACGGTAGGACATCTCCCTTTGAAGGAGAGTATCTTGGTTCGATTCCAAGTCTCCCAGCCTTGCGGATGAGTAAAAATGTTAATATAAAATTACAATAAAAGAAAGAAAAATAAACTTAGATGAAAATAAGGAAATTTATATTTTAGATATTGGATTTAAAGAAGTAAAAGAAAAACCTGAGGTACATTAAATAACATAATATTATAAAACCCTATTTCGTTCGTTTGACATGGGTAGACGCATCATGAATTTGATTTTCCTAATATGCTACAATCATAGGCATGACTGGAGCAGAACAATGGGAGGCAAAACTAAGCGCTATGGGTATGCCCGCAGAACTACCTTTAGAGCATGTAAAAGCGGCAGAGGTTGGTATCGACCTCGTTTCTTTAGATTTGGCTAGTCCTGAAGCGGAAGAATTTGCTAGGAAATTGAGACAAGAGGGGCCTAATAACGTTCTAGGAGGATTTCCTGAAGATATAAATGAAATGGTTTCTCTAATAAAAGGCTTAAGAAAAGAGCTGCTGGCACAAGGTATTCCTGAAGCAGAGATACATCTGGCTATTCACTCATCATGCGTTAATAGCCATGACTGTATTATGTTGTACCATAACAATGGTAAAAAATATCACTACAATACAAAACATATTCTCAATTACTCCAGAGACGAAATGATTTCCAAACTGGTAGCTCACGGTCTTTCTTTTAGAGAACAATAAAAAGATATTTTATATTTCTTTCTTGCAGTGAAAATCACAAATATCCTTTTTTCCGCCGAATAAATAGCGAGAACGGGAAATTAAACGATATATCAATTTCCCAAGCTGTTTGATTAAAGGCAAGTTAATGAACCAGGCCAGAAATTTTCGGTCAGTCGCTGTCCACATCCAGATAAAAGCATCTATGCCCCGCACCAAATGCCCCACAGGGTCTTTGGCATAAATATAACGCTCAATTGATTCACCCATCAAGCCGGCTTTTTCCTGGTTAAAATTGGGTTTAGAAGCATCAATAAAGATGAGACGCTTTTTTGAATCGGCTTTTTGAAATTTACTAATTTGCGCAATACACATCCGGCATGTTCCGTCATAGAAAACGGTGATGGGGTAAGACACGTTGATCATATTATTATCTTACCAAGGATAAAGCATAATTTCCAATACAAAATTAAGCGTACATAAAAATTGATTTAAAGCTTTTTTTGTATTATTCTAAATATATGGAAGTAAAATACCTGCAAAAACAATACGACCGATTTTTGTCCCAAGTAAAGGAAGAGGCCAAAGACCTTTACTGGCTTTATAATTTCTTTTTTATAATAGAGTCTGCCTTAGTTGGGGCATTATTGGTTGGGAAAATAGTTCCAGATTATTTATTTAAGGCTCAAATTTCTGGCCTCATTCTTGCTTTGTATTGGTTTATGATTGTGCACAAGCAGAGGCTTTGGAGAAACAGCTTAATTCAAAGAATCCAAAAAATAGAAGAAGTGCTCAAATATGAAAATGATTTTCAGATGTGGCCACCAAAACCGCAGGGCGCAGGTTTCTTTCGAGAGTATATCTTGGGAAAAAGAGGTTTATGGAGGTCTCTTTTTTTACTACCGTTAGGCTTTGCAATTTTTTGGCTGATGTTAATTTTTTAAACCATGGCAACATTTTATAAATGATTGAAAAAAATATTTTAATAGTAGGTGGCGGTTTTGGCGGCGTTGCTTGCGCCCTTACTCTTGCCAGACATAATCATATCTCTGCAAAGATTACGCTTGTTTCTGATAAGCCACATTTTGAATATACTCCGGCGCTTTATAGGGTCGTGACAGGCCATTCACCACTTGAAGTATGTATCCCTCTCTCGGAAATTTTTCCCGACAATAAAGTCACTTCCATTACCGACACAATCACTAGTCTTGATTTACTGGAGAAAAAAGCTTTTGGAAGTTCAGGAAGTACTTACCAATTTGATTATGTAGTCCTCGCCTTAGGATCGCAGACAACGTATTTCAATCTTCCCGGCCTGGCTGCTTTTTCTTTCGGCTTCAAATCCATTACCGAAGCATTGCGGCTCAAGCGCCATATTCACAAGCTCTTTGAGGAATGCAAAGCTCCGCATGCCAATACCGATACTAAAATGCGTTTTGTTGTTGTTGGGGCAGGAGCGAGTGGTATTGAGCTCTCCGGTGAATTGGCAGGTTACACAAAAATACTCGCAAAAAAACATAAAATTCCAAAATCAACCATCGCAATTGACCTGATTGAGGCAAATTCTCATATCCTGCCTTTATTTCCTGAAAACCTTACATTAAAAATAAAAAAACGATTACAGAAATTAGGAGTAAATATTTTTACAAACAAACAAATGCAGAGAGAAGAAGTAGAAAAAGTTTATTTAAAAGATTTAACCATGAAAACTGATACGGTGATTTGGACCGCGGGCACCAAGCCGAACGAACTTTATTCAAAAATATCAGGCCTCGTATTTGACAATAAAGGCAAAGTGCTGGTAGATGAATATCTGCGGGCAAAATTTTTTAATTTTGTATTTGTGGCTGGTGATGGCGCGGCAACGCCATACTCCGGCATGGCGCAGACAGCTATCCGCGAAGGAACACTGGCTGCACAAAACATCATAAATATGTTGGATGGTAAAATGCTTGCCGTATATAAACCAAAAGAACCTTATTATTCATTTCCCGTGGGTCCTCTATGGGCGGCAACATTGATCGGCCCCATAGCCGTATATGGGAAAATCGGCTGGCTGCTGCGAAAGCTGGCAGACTTAAGATATTTTACTTCTATCTTACCCTTTAAAAAGGCAATAACGGCGTTTAGAAGCGATAAAACTCTATGCGAGAATTGTAAAATTTGCACCCCAGAACAAGAAAAGTTAAATTGACGCAAACTATTTTTACGTGTATAGTGTAAACTCAATATGAAAAATAATTCCCGAAAAAACCTTAAGCAAAAAAACCCGAAGAATTTAGGGGCTGGGTCTCGCCTACATAGCTGCGGCCGGGGGCTCACTTTTGATGATGTGCTTTTGGTGCCGAATTATAGCGAAGTTCTGCCGAAAGAAGTAAACACGGAAACTGTTTTGACTAAGAATATAACTTTACATATTCCATTTATTTCAGCTGCGATGGACACGGTCACTGAAGGAACTATGGCCATAGCCATGGCGCAACAAGGAGGTATCGGCATTATTCATAAAAATTTATCGATCTTCGACCAAGCCAAAGAAGTGGAACGCGTCAAGCGATATGAATCCGGCCGGATTAGAGATCCCATTACACTTTCAGCTGGTGCAACAGTCGGTGATGCATTTTCTATACAAAAAAAATATAATTTTGGCGGTTTTCCTGTTCTGGATAAAAAAGGTCTTTTGATAGGTATTGTGACTAACCGCGATCTCCGTTTTCAAAAAGATGAATCTACTCCGATAGAAAAAGTTATGACTATTAAATTAATAACCGGCAAGCCGAATACAACTATCGAAGAAGCAAATAATCTATTTAAAAAACATGGAATTGAAAAACTACCATTAGTAGATAAAAATAATAAATTGGTCGGGCTTATCACTTACCGGGACATCGCAAAATCTAAAGAATATCCGAACGCCACGAAAGATAGGGAAGGTCGGCTCTGTGTTGGAGCGGCTGTCGGCGCGGGCAGGGATGTTTTAATTCAAGTGGAAGCTTTAGTAAAAGCCGATGTTGATGTTATCTGTGTTGATACCGCTCATGGACACTCAAAAGGGGTTCTGGAAGCTGTTAAAAAAATACGCGCCGCTTATCCGAAACTCGATATTATCGCCGGAAATGTCGCAACTGGAGAAGGAGCCTTAGCTCTCATAAAAGCTGGCGCAAATGTGATAAAAGTGGGTATCGGTCCCGGTTCTATCTGCACAACACGTATTGTCTCCGGCGTCGGAGTGCCGCAGCTCTCCGCCGTTTCGGCTGTCTACAAGGTATGCAAGGATTTAAATATTCCGATTATTGCTGATGGGGGGATAAAACACAGTGGAGACGTAGTTAAAGCATTAGTTTTCGGAGCCGATGCTGTAATGGGTGGCAATATGTTCGCCGGTACGGATGAATCTCCGGGAGACACTATCGTCATAAATGATCAGAAATTTAAAAAATATCGCGGAATGGGCTCGCTCGGCGCAATGCAACGGGGTAGTAAGGACAGATATTTTCAAGATGACCAGTATGACTTGACTAAACTGGTGCCGGAAGGAGTTTCTGGGCACGTAGCTTATAAAGGGGCTCTGTCGGAGGTCATCCATCAATTTGTCGGAGGTCTTCGTGCGGGAATGGGCTATTTAGGAGCAAAAAATATTCCAGCTTTGCGGGATGCTTCATATTACACGATCACGAGAGCCGGATTAAACGAAAGCCATGTTCATGATATTTTTATGGTTAGTCCCGCGCCCAACTACAAAAAATAACAAACCTGTCCCGTACTAAATTTTTGATTAAAATAAATGACCCTTATAAATAAAAACTTAAAATTTTAGTACTGGGATGATAAGTTCTAGAAATAAATCTCAAATTACACCGATTATCGGTCTGCAGTGGGGCGATGAGGGGAAAGGGAAAGGCGTGGCTCGTATTGCTTCTGGTTTATCCACCAAGGATTTAATTGTCCGATTTCAGGGCGGAAACAATGCAGGACATACCATTTATCATAAAGGCAAAAGTTATGTTTTTAAATTAATCCCCTCAGGAGTTTTTGGTAAAGCGCAGATTCATTTGGGCGCTGGAATGGTTATAAATCCTGGAGCATTAAAAGAAGAAGCGGGTTTTATACCGAAAGGCACATCATTTCTAAGCCGCCTTTCTGTTTCTCACCACGCTATATTAACTCTGCCCACCCATATTTTACTCGACTCCATTTCGGAAAAAAAGAAAGGAAAGAGGAAGATTGGCTCAACCGGCAGGGGAATTTCGCCGTCTTATACCGACCTGACATTGCGCCGAGCGCTCCGGGTGGGAGATATTTTTGAGCCGGATTTCAAGAAAAGATACCTTGCTCTGTCGCAAGAACATAAAGATACTTTGCAAAAAGTTTTCAACTATAAAGTAAGGAAAGAAGACACAATAGGGCATGAAAAAGATTTCTGGGACGGAATAAAATTCTTGCGTTCGCTTGCCATTATAAATTCGGCTGAAATAGTATCTGAAACCTTGTCCGGCGGACATAAAGTCATCGCCGAAGGCGCGCAGGGCACATTACTTGACGTGCGCTTTGGAAATTATCCATTTGTTACCTCGTCGCACACTATTGCCGGAGGCGTATCCACGGGCTTAGGCATACCGCCTTCTTTTGTCGGCGAAGCAATTGGAATTTTAAAAGCTTACACAACAAAAGTGGGCGAGGGACCTTTCCCGACAGAGCTCGGAGGTGAAAAATCTAGGGTTTGGTGCCGAGACAGAAAATTCACCTACGAAAAAGAAAAATTTTCAAATCCAAATCCAAATAGTGGAAATGAGTTCGAGCAGGGCATAGCCTTGCGTAGATTAGGTAGTGAAGTCGGCTCAGTCACCGGGCGTCTGCGCCGTACCGGATGGATGGATATACCGCTTTTGCATTATGCAATAAAAATAAACAACGCAACGGAATTAGTGCTTACCAAACTTGATGTCTTAAATGGATTTAAGGAAATAAAAGTATGTACGGATTATATAATAAGAGGAAAGAGAACCACAGAAATTCCGTTTGATCTTTACCGTGCCCAAATAAAATGCATGTATAAAACTTTTCCTGGATGGAGAGGGAAGCTGTCTGACTACAGTGGCAAGCTGCCGAAAGAAGCAATGAATTATGTAAAATTCCTGGAAAAAACTCTCGGCGCCAAGATCATCTACGTCGGTACCGGCCCAGAAGAGCACCATGTGGTGGAGCGCTATTGGTCTCACCCATAGGGCTACGACCGAGGGAGGTAAGGTTTTAGGTTCTGCCCAGTATAGAGAATTGTCCTCAAGTTTGGATACTTTTTAAAATCTAAGTCTTTAAAATGATAGGCTTTGTCGTCAATAAATATGACTTCTTCGTCTTTATGCTTGTCACATATTTTTTCTATGATATCTTTTTTACTTCCAGAAACTATGAAAACATTCCGTTTATGAAATAAATCGCCAGCGCCACTTCTTGTAATTTTATCTAGGTTAAATTCTTTATTACCATATGTTATTATGTAACAATTATCCTTTCCTATTTTTCTGATTATTTTAAATAATTCTTCATTAGAAAAATTTTTACTATTAACCATTATCTCTTCGTATAAATCTTCTCTAACGGAAAAATGAGCTAATATTTTTTTTAAATGCAGTGGATTTACCCGTTCTTTTTTATAGTATTCTTCTGCTGTATTACGAGATACACCAGCTTTTTCTAGACACGTATATATATGCTCTTTAAACTGCGTCGTATTATTAAACAAAACGTCATCAAAATCAAAAATGTATTTCATGAGATTATTTTTGCTATAGCTTTAGCTAATTTTATGGAATCATGGCGAATCAAACTTCTTTTTGTTGTATCTCCAGGTTCCTTGACTATTTTCTCCCGAGACATAAGTGATTTGTCTCCCTTAATTAGATTATCTATGGGTTTTCCTAAGTACCCTTCCAGCTTGTTTAAATAATTATCCGTCTCTTTATTGCCTAAATTTTCTATCGCAATGATTTTTGCCTTACTTAGAGCTATGGCTTTCTTAAACCCCCCTACAATTAAATTAGGCGCGATAGAAGTATAAAAATCGCCGGGACAAATAATTATATAGTCCGCTTTCCGGATTGCTTCAGCGGCTTTCGGATTCAGCTTTACTTTATTTTTAAAATAAATTTTATTCACATCCTGAATTTTTAAATCAATGCTGCTAATCTTGTTTTCGTCTTCAATTTTTTGGCCTGTGGCAAGTAGCGCATTTAATTTAGCATTATTTAAAGTAACCGGTATCACCACTCCTTTTAGTTGTAAAAATTTCGTGGCAATTTTCAAACCTTCTTCAAAACTGCCTGTTAATTTTTCTAAGCCAGCTAAAAAATAGTTTCCGGCCATATGCCCATCTTCACATCTCTCTTTTAAAAAATTATGCATTTTTTCATTAGCACTAAGAGCAGCTAAGCATTGTCTTATGTCTCCTGGAGGCAAAACCCCGAACTCCTTACGCAGTTTGCCAGAAGAACCACCATCATCTGCCATAGAGGCAATAGCAGAAATAGAAATATCCGAAATATTTTTGATTCCTAAAAGCACTCTATAGCTCCCTGTCCCTCCGCCTATAGTAACGACACGTTTCATGCCTTAGATATTAGCCTAAATTCTAAAATTTTGCTATTCTAAGCCCTATGTGCGGCATTGTCGGATATATTGGAAAAAAGGAAGCCTTACCTATCCTTTTAGGAGGATTGCGCGATTTGGAGTACCGCGGCTATGATTCCGCCGGTATTGCCGTGCTGGATGATGGAAAAATAAAACGCATCCGGGAAATCGGAAAGGTAGACTTTTTGGTAAAAAAAATAGGCCAACAAGTTATTAAGGGAAATTTAGGTATCGCACATACTCGCTGGGCGACTCATGGCGGTGTCACAGTTCCAAATGCGCACCCGCATACGGCAGGAGAGGGTAAACTAATGCTAGTGCATAATGGCATCATAGAAAATTACAGAGAGTTAAAAAAAGAGCTCAAAGACCAAAATTTTGAATCAGAAACAGACTCTGAAATCTTAGCAAAATTAATTTATCAAAATTATGACGCCAAAGATAAAGATAGTTTACTTAAGGCAGTCAAAAAAACCCTACCGCAAGTACGCGGCACTTACGGGCTTTTAGTAATGCATGCTGATCATCCCGATGAGCTTGTTGCTGCGCGTTTGGGAAGTCCTTTGGTTATAGGAATAGGTAATGATGAGAATAAACGTGAATACTATATCGCAAGCGATGTAACGCCGATACTGCCTTTTACTAAACAAGTAACTTTCCTAGATGATGGTGAAGTGGCAGATATTGATCTAGCCGGCTTAAAAATTTTTAATATTAAAGATGAATTGATAGCAAAAGGTATCACTAAAATTGAATGGGATAAGGAAAAGGCGCAAAAAAATGGATACGAGAATTTTATGCTAAAAGAAATTTTTGACCAGCCGGCGGTATTTGAAGATGCAATTCGCGGCCGCATTAATATGAAAGAAGGAACTGCGGTTTTAGGAGGGCTTGCTATGACTCCGGAAGAAATGCGCAATATAAAAAGGATTGTCATCGTCGCTTGCGGTACGGCGTCTTATGCCGGGATGATCGGCAAATATGCTTTTGAAAGGCTTGCCGATATCCCCACAGAAGTTGATATATCAAGTGAATTTCGCTACCGAGATCCGGTTATTAATGAAAAAACTTTGGTTTTCGCCCTATCTCAGTCTGGAGAAACACTGGATACTTTAATGGCTGTGCGTGAGGCAAAAAGAAAAGGGGCGACAGTGCGGAGCATTGTAAATGTTGTCGGCTCAACAATTGCCCGTGAAGCTGGAGCGGGCACCTATATCCATGCGGGTCCAGAGATAGCTGTTGCCTCAACAAAAGCCTTCACAAATACTGTCGCAGTACTTTTACTCTATGCTTTAGAATTTGGCCGATTGCGCCATGTCACACTTGCGACCGGAGAGCGTTTACTTTCTGGGCTACTTGAAATACCAGGGAAAATGAATCGAATTTTGGCTGAGGCATCTAAAATTAAAATTATTGCAGAAAAATATAAAAATTATCCTAATTTTTTCTTTTTAGGAAGAGGTATCAATTATCCAATGGCAATGGAGGGCTCACTTAAATTAAAAGAAACTAGTTATATTCATAGCGAGGCTTATCCGGCGGGAGAAATGAAGCACGGAGCTATTGCTTTACTATCTCCTGATTTTCCGGTTCTAGCTATTATGACCAAAAATCAACTTTATGAAAAAATGAAAAGTGGTGTGCAAGAAGTTCGCGCTAGAAAATCCAAAGTAATAGTTATAGCCACCGAAGGAGATGAAGAGGCTAAAGAAATGGCAGATGATATAATTTATGTTCCAAAAACCATGGAACTTCTGGAACCGCTTTTGAATACCATACCGTTACAACTTTTCGCTTACTATGTGGCAGTCGGATTAGGGCGGGACATAGACCGACCGCGCAATCTGGCAAAAAGTGTAACAGTGGAGTAATATAAAATAAATGCTGAAAAAACAAAAAAACTTAATTAAAGCTCTAACATTAGATGTAAAAAAAGACAAATGGGAAAAAAGCCGCGGTTTTGTTATGCGTGATGTGGCGATGCCAACCCTGGATGAGAAAAAAAATCCCGCCGATGCTGTTTCTGTAATTTTAAAAATACGTTATGCGGGTGTATGTGGTTCCGACAGAGGAATCTGGTATCGTAATGCCTGGAAGGACGGAGTACATGATTCTTTAAAAAGAGAAGGGAAATCTATGCGCATTACCGGGCACGAATTTCTGGGGGAAATTATAGAAATCGGGTCTATGGTACAAAGTCTCTACCAAGACACAGACCTGCAAAATAAAGCAAGGATAGAGATAGGATCTTTAGTTTCCGGTGATTCTCATGTCACTTGCGGGCGGTGCTATCAATGCAGAATCGGTGAACAACATGTTTGCATAAATGAATCAATATTGGGCATCACCATTGACGGAATCTTCGCCGAATATGTAAAAATCCCAGCAAAGAATTTATGGGCAGTCGACACCGCACGTCTTCGCCCTGAAATAGCTGCTATTTATGACCCTTTTGGTAATGCAGTGCACGCCACCACGGTCGTGGACTTCCGCGGACAAAGAGTCGCCGTCTTCGGATGCGGGCCAATCGGACTTTTTTCAATTCTTCTGGCGCGCAATTTCGGCGCAGCTAAAGTTATTGCAATTGACGTGAATAAAAACAATTTAAATATGGCAAAGAAATTAGGGGCCCATGAAATTATTCTAATTCCCAAAACTAAGAAAAAAAATGCCTGGGAGAGTGACAAATCTGTCGTCGCTCGGATTATGAAACTTACCTATGGCAAAGGTGTAGATGTAGCTCTCGAGATGGCTGGAGCTTTCTCATCTGTTAATAATGCGATTGATAGCGCCCGTAGAGGCGGACAGATTATATTTTTTGGGCTGAAAGACGGAGATCTGACTATTCCGAAATTCTCTCGTGTGATTGCCCGAGGCCTGACTATCCATAGCATCATCGGACGGCAGATTTTCCGCACCTGGCAGATAGCCCAAAGAATCTTAAATGACAAGAGTAATGGGATTCAAGACAGCATTTGGAATGTAATCCTAAAAAAGGGTAGGGGGACGATTATAAATTTTAAAGATTTTACCCCCAAAAGCTTTGAAAAAGCGATGAACGAAAACCCGAAGATTATCTTCAAAATTAACGGCTAACGAGTAAATGTCAAGGATGCCCCTTGACACGAATGTCAAAGGGCATCCTTGACACATCATATGGAAATTATTTTAAATAAAGAAAATAAAAGCTATGCCGTAAAAGTTACGGCAGAAGAAAATGGCACCATTCTCGGTTCGGCTTATCTTTATATTATGTTTAATGATTTACACAAAGAGCCGTTTGGTTTTTTAGAAAATGTTTTCGTCAAAGAAGAAAACCGCGGCAAAGGCATAGGTTCAAAATTAGTGGAGGCAGTTATCACGGAAGCAAAAAGACAGAATTGCTATAAGCTCATTGGTACAAGTCGTTATGAAAATCCTGAAGTCCACACATTCTACAATAAACTTGGTTTTAAAGATTACGGCAAAGAATTTAGAATAGATTTATCATAAACGAGTTATCCCCACTCATTTTCCTTTAAAGAAAAGGGTATTTTTGATATAATTAAAGAGTCCTAAAATACAAAATGATAAGAAAAAATTTTAGGAAAACATC
>Ga0155766_124_pt2 | contig 19071 bp, 21 predicted proteins | sample RifCSPlowO2_01_FD_107420 | JGI IMG/M metagenome (GOLD analysis project Ga0155766, IMG submission 107420) | Candidatus Nomurabacteria bacterium RIFCSPLOWO2_01_FULL_41_12
AAGGAGAAGGGTGCGAATATGCGAACCGTCCACATCAGCATCAGTCGCAATGATTATTTTATGATAGCGTATTTTTTCTAAATCAAAAGTATCCCCGATTGAAGTACCCATGGCAATAACGAGCGACTTCACTTCTTTGGAAGCGAGCATCTTGTCAATGCGCGCGCGCTCAACATTTAGAATTTTACCGCGCAGTGGCAGTATCGCCTGGGTACGGCGGTCACGCCCTTGCTTGGCAGAGCCTCCGGCGGAGTCCCCCTCTACCAGGAATAATTCTGATTCGGATGCATCTTTACTCTGACAATCCGCCAATTTGCCCGGAAGGGTCATGCCCTCAAGGGCGCCTTTGCGCAAGATAGAATCCTTGGCGGCTTTGGCGGCTTTACGAGCCTTCAGGGCCAAAATAGACTTGTTTATTATAGCTTTTGCTTCATCTGGGTTTTCTTCCAAGAAATTATTAAAGGCCTCGCCAAAGACCGTGGCCACAGCCCCTTGAGCTTCCTGACTACCTAATTTTGCTTTCGTTTGACCCTCAAATTGAATTTCACGGAGCTTCACGGAAATGGCAACCGTTAAACCTTCCAAAACATCCTCCCCGGTAAAACCTCCTTCAGACTCTTTCATCATTTCTCTTTTTTTACAGTAAGTATTGAGCGTTCTGGTAAGCGCGGTTTTAAAACCGGTCACATGCGTACCGCCTTCAGGTGTGTGAATATTGTTGGCAAAGGGAATAATACGATCCACGATATCATCCACGTACTGAAGGGCGATTTCTATCCCAACGCCATCTAATTCTTTATCGACGTAAAAAATATTGTCCTGAATCGGTTTTTGAAATTTATTATAATACTTTATGAGAGAAATAAGCCCGCCTTCAAAGTAAAAAGAGGTGGAAGGAAGTTCCAACCCAAGATCTCGGAAATAAAAAACATCATTGTCATCAAGGCCTTTTTTATTGTTCCATTCTCGCGCGTCAATTATTAAAATTCGGAGCCCCTTGACTAGATAGGCCTGCTGGCGAATATGATTGACTATCGTATTCCATTCAAATTTTATATCTTTAAAAACTTCTTGATCCGGCTCAAAAGTTATAATAGTGCCATGAAGTTTTGATGCACTAATCTTTTTTACAGCAACCCTTTTTTTGCCTTTCGAATATTCTTGCACATATTTACCTCCATCTCTGTGGATTTCTGCTTTACAGTAAATAGAAAGCGCGTTGACGACAGACGCACCGACTCCGTGCAGGCCACCTGAAACTTTATATCCGCTATTTTCCCCGCCGAATTTTCCTCCAGCATGAAGAGTCGTCATCACTGTCTCCAGGGCGGAGACTTTCGTCTTCTTGTGCATATCAACAGGTATGCCTCGGCCATTGTCCGCTACGCGGATACGGTTATCCGGAAGAAGAACTACCTCAATGTCATTACAAAAGCCCCCCATCGCTTCGTCACGGGAATTGTCAAAAATCTCCCAGACTAAATGATGAAGCCCTTCCGGGCCTGTGGTACCTATATACATGCCGGGACGGCGCCTGACGGGCTCCAGGCCCTCTAAAACCGATATATCTGAGGCATCATAATGGTGCCCATTGCCTTGAGTTTTCTCTTTTGCCATAGGGGTATTATAGCAGAATTTACCTCACTTGCCAACCATTTTTATCCTTGATTTTATTGGTTATTTTAGTCATAATAACGTTTATTTCTTCGTCGGTAAGCGTGCGTTCAAAAGACTGAAAAACCAATCTAAAAGCATATGAAATTTGACCGTCTTTTTTAAATTCATCAAAGAGTTCCGGACCTCGAATTACAAGATTCCCAGCATTTTCTTTTATAATTTTTAGAACTTCAGAACTTAAAACTCCTTCCGGCACCCATACCGCCACATCGCGGGTAATAAAGGGAAATAAAGACCACATTTTGAATTTTTTATTTTCTGAATTCATATAAATTTTTTTCTTTTACTTTTTCTCCCTCATTAAATGCCACATGCATTTCTTCTTTTGGATTCCAAACTGTTCCTATCTCGAATATTTTAACTTCTTTCAACCCAAGTAAAGGTAAGTTTATCTTATTCAATTTTATACTTTCCTTAAGACCGTCAGTTAAATTTGTGCGCAGAAATTTTTTGTCCGAAGCGCTTTTTTGTACTTCTATTTCTCCTTTATCACAAAAAGTGTAAGTCATAACTTCAGAATAACCATCGTTGAGTAATTTATTTCTTGCCCAGAGTATTTTTGTATATGTCTCATTCTGTTTCGGCTTAAATTTAATCTTCGGTATCGTTGGCAACACTTTGTCATATCCTAAAATCCTGCCGATTTCTTCCGCCATATCCTCTTCTACTGCCAAATCAAGGCGCATGGGTGGAACAATAATCTCAAATTTTCCATCACTTTCTTTGTACTTAAAATTATATCGTTTCAAAATATCTTCTATCTCTTTGTCTGAAACTTTCAGACCTAAAATTTTTGAAATTTTCTCAGCGGAAAAAGAAAGTTTCCTCTCTTCCTGTTTATTTGGATAGACATCCACTATATCTTCAAAAATAGCCCCCGGACACATTTCTACTATAAGCGCTGAGAGTTCCAGCATCCCGTATGGTCCTAATTCGGGTGATAAATCATTTTCAAATCTTTTTTTCGCATCAGTAACGATATTCAAGGCTTGCGCTGTTTTCCTGATAGAAACCGGGTCAAAATTGTCTGATTCCAAAATAATGTTAGTGGTCAGTTCAGTGAGTTCGGCATTCTTTCCGCCCTTTATACCCGCGACATCGAGCGGATTCCCTTCGCCGTCGGCGATGATCATCATCGTCTCGTCTAGCACTTTCTCTGTACTGCCAAGCGGAGTAATTCTTTCGCCGTTCTGCGCCTGCCTAATAATCAATTTAAGACCCTTCACCTTATCCATATCAAAGGCGTGCGCCGGCTGGCCACAGTCGAAAGTTACAATATTAGTAGCATCCACGATATTATTTATCGATCGCTGACCGACTGATTCCAAATGTTTTACCACCCAATCCGGGCTTGAACCAACTTTTATGTTCCGGACTATACGTCCCACATGCCTGCGGCATTTTGGAGTTTGTATCTCAATTTTCAAATTAGTCGGTTTGGACTGCGGAATTTTGTACTTAGGCGTTGGGTCAACAAACTTGATATCTAAAAGCGAAGCAAGTTCGCGTGCCACGCCCTGATGGCTGAGCAAATCATGAGCCCGGTTTGGCAAAATCTTTAAATCAAAAACTGCATCCCCGTCCGATTTTTTTTCCAAGCTCTCCACTTCGCAAAGATGATAGTTAAAAATATCCATCAGCTTGTCCACTTCGGGAGCATCTGGTATATACCATTTAAGCCAGTTGTAAGAAATGAGCATCCCAGTACTAAAATTTTAAGTTGTTAATAATCGTGGTCATGTTTTTGATTGTGAAATTTAGTACGGGACAGGTATTAAAACTGATTGAGCCTTAAATCTCCCTGATAAAAAAGCCGGACATCGGGTATTCCCCACTTTATCATCGCAATGCGGTCTAATCCCCCGCCGAAACAAAAACCTTGCACTTTTTTGGGGTCCAGACCCATATTGCGAATGACAGCCGGATTAGTCATTCCGCCACCCATCATCTCAAGCCATTTCCCTTTAAACTTTGCAAAAACTTCTATAGAAGGTTCGGTAAAAGGGAAAAAGCTCGGACGAAATTCTATCTCTATGTCATCTCCAAGCATTTTTCTATAAAAATTAGTAAGCACGCCTTTCATATTGGCGAGAGAAACTCCGTCTTCTGTAGTACCCAGCATTGAACCGTCTATCTGAAAAAATTGCATTTCATGTGTAGCGTCTGTCGCTTCGTTGCGGAAAACTTTACCGACAGAAATAAAGGCCGAAGGTATTCGGCCAGCTCTGGCCGCTTGTTCAGTTGCGGAAGCTGTTACACCAGTTGTGTGGGTGCGAAGTACTTTTGTTTTATTGTCTTTTATCCAAAATGTGTCTTGCATATCACGCGCTGGGTGGTCTTTCGGCATATTTAATATGTCAAAGTTGTACCATTCGCTCTCCAATTCCGGACCGAGAGCTATTTCAAAACCAAGCTCGGCAAAAACCCCATAAGCCTCCTCGGCCAAAAGAGAAAGAGGGTGTATTGTGCCTAGTTTTCCTTCTTTCATTTTAATGATGTCTTTCAAAGGAAGGTATTTCCTTTCCGTCATCTCCTTTTTTACTCACTACCCTGTAGTTATTACCGTCAATTGAAAATTCAGATTTTCCATGTCTTCCCCACTCTTCTATACGTCTTTTAAATTCATGCTTACCTTCATCACTTTTAAAGAGATGGCGAACATCATCAGTATCGTGACTAAAATGAGCTTCTTGATCATGATAATTATGAATACTCATATGTTTTAATATATTAAACTTATAATAGATAATTATACCAAATTAGCCTCGACTGGGCTAATTTTGCGTCCATGGCGAGAAAGAACACACCCACCTGGACAAAATGCCCTTCCATTGGTTTTATCAAGACAATTAACGCAATTAATAAAGTGCCTGTGGCAGACGGGATTTGCACAATTTACATAATTTTCAGACTGCTCTCCACAGGCATCGCATTTGCCGACAATCTGGTGCTTTTCATCGTCGGTATAAAAGGCCATTGTTACCCGTCCATCAAAGACATAGAGCTTTCCTTGAAAGTCTTCATTCGGATACTTCTCTATATAGCTCACAATTCCTCCATCAAGCTGATAAACATCCGTAAACCCCTGTGTGATTAAAAATCCGGAAGCTTTTTCGCAACGCACTCCTCCAGTACATACAGTTAATACAGTTTTATTTTTCAAATGAGCGATTTGCTCCACGACTTTCGGCAAATCCCTGAAATTCTCCATCGGGGGCAAAATGGAGTCCTTAAAATACCCCACTTTATGCTCATAGGCATTGCGCATATCTACGATATAAAATTCACGGCCTCCGTCAGCTGGCGGATTGATCCACCCATGAAGCTCTTCGGGTTTTAAGTGTATGCCCGTAATTTGATTTGGGTCTATATCGCAAGTGCCTAAGTGGAGTGATACAATTTCTTTACGTACTTTTATAGAGAGTTTCGGAAAAGCATTGCCTGTACCGGCGTTTTTTTTGTAATGTATGTTCAAAAATCTTTTATCTTTTTCAAGCTCTTTGATATATTTTTCAATATTTTCTTTAGCCCCCTCATAAGTAGCATTAATCCCCTCCGTTGCAATAATACACCTGCCTTTGAGCCCGAGCCTCTCGCATACTTCTACTTCCCGAGTTTTTACAGCCTCTGGGTCGTCAATATGCACATATTTATAGAAAAGGATAATTTGGTATTCCATTATAATTTTAAACAGCGTAGAAAACTTTTTTGTATTTTACAGAAGACATAAATCTAGTTATTGCCCTAATACAAATAAAAACAGTTAAAATAATAATTGGATTAAAAATATAATAAGATGAAAGGAAATAGAAACCAAAAGCAACAATGGCTTCTATGGCATCATAGAAAAGCCAGGTGTCCATAAATTTAATGTCATCGTGCAGAATTTTGTGTTCACTCTTTATACGCCAAAGCCAGAGAATGTCCGCAATTCTATAAACCATAAAAGACATCAAAAAGTACGGCAAACTTTTCTGTGTCGCAAATATCAATAGAAACATACTAAAAATAATAACGGTATGTATTATAACATCTATTTCTAGCCTTAAGGCATATTTCTTGGCAACTGGATTGTAATCAATCCAATAATCAATCAGAGAAAGGTATGTAAAAACAAAAGCAAGGTACTGCCATGGTTCATTTAGTGCAGGCCACCATTGAAAACCAAGACTTAATACTACCCCCACCATCACATCAATAAATTTTAGCTGAAATTGTTTCATATAAGTTATCTTATAGCCAAAAAGGCAAAATTACAAGAGCTATTATTGTAATCAAATTTTTCTGTAAACCACCCACCAGCGAGCGCCTTGTTTTTTAGAATCAGCCTTATCAACTTTCAATTCCTCGTAAGGTTCAACAGCTATTTCAAATCCATTTTCGGTTGCGAGTTGTTCTAATTCTTTCATGGTAAAATAATGCTGATTAACACCTCTTTTACTTCCTTTTAAATCGACAGCGGTGTACCCAGAATCAATAATCCGCCGACGTTGTTTTGCAAAATCTTTTATCGACCTGCATTGAAAAAGAAAAAATTTTCCCGGTTTCAAAACTCTGGCAACTTCCGCAAAAGATTTTTGTATGTCTGGCCACATATTGTGATGAATGGCGCCGATACTGACCACAAAATCAAAATTATCAGACGGAAAATCCAATTTAGCACTTTGCCCTTTAATAATTTGTGCTTGTAAACCAACTTCTTGTAACTTTTCTTCAGCTCCATGTCTCATGCCATCTGATGGCTCAACTCCTGTAACATTTAAACCACGTTGTACCATTGGGATTAGATATCTTCCCATACCGCAACCAATATCTAAAACATCGGGTCCCAATTCGGCTTGATGGGCTGCGTAAAAATTTTCAAAAAATGGGGCTAAATCTTTTCCCTCAACGTGCATCAAATACCCTTCTGCTGCTCTTTTATCCCAAGCGGTGTCTGTAATGTCTCTTTGGGTTGGAGGTGGATTAGTAGGTGGCTTATCTCCGAAAGGTTTCATGTTAATATTATATCAGGTTATTTATAAATCTCTGCCATTTTACAATATTCGCAAACAGTCATTTTACCATAAGAATTATAATTACAAGGTCTGTTTACCCACCCGCCATTTTTAACTAAATTATCATAGTCAGAAATGTCTTTGATAAGTAAATTAATTTCTTTTGGAGTAATTACTCTGTCGTAAAAAATTTCCTTTTTATTTTTGGCTTCTAAGAATTCCAGCCGGCTTTCTCTTACTTTTAATTTTCTTGCACTTTGTTCTAATAAATATGAATACATAGCGAGTTGACGTAAATTTCCGCTCATTCGACCTTCTTCGTCTAATTTTTCAATTTCGCCTTTCTTCCGTACACTGCCGGTCTTAAAATCCGTCACCCTTACTTCCTTACCTCTTAAATTTTCTATCAAATCTATCTTGCCGTAAATTTTAAGGTGCGGAAAACGTAAATCACTTAAAGAAATTGATTGCTCATTTTCGTGGATAGGAGCTATATCTTTCAATTGTCTTTCGACCCAAGCAGAAACCACTTTCGCTACTTCCTTGTCTTCAGGTAAAATTACTTTCAGATTTTTTCCTTTGAACTTTAAAATTTTATCAATAGCAGAATGCACGCCAATACCAAACTCTAAACTTTCAGTCTTTTCTTCCGGTAATTGCAATAAATTTCTAAAATACCATTGCCAAGGACAATCAAAAAAATTGTTAAGTAAGGACACGGAAACATACCTATCTTTATACTTGTCTTTGACCAATTTTACTAAGCCAGACAAGTCTGCGTTTTGAGCAATTGTATTTTGTGCAACCTTTGCTTTTTCCCTCTCGAAAACTTCTTTCGGTAAATCAGCTATCACTTTAGCTAACTCTTGCTCTCCCTCTTTATGCGACTGAAGCGAATAAGAAAGAGTGCAGAATCTTTTCGCGCGAGTTATCGCCACGTACAGTTTGCGCTTGATGGCATCGAGGTCACGTTCTTCCACTTTTTCCCTGATAGCTTCCGGTAAGGTAAAATTCATTCTCTTGCCACCCGACAGTGACTTCTCACCCATATGCGCAATCCAGACGTATTCAAATTCCAGCCCCTTAGAAGAGTGCATAGTCAGGACTTTTATTCCTCCTTTAGGCACCACTGCAAGCGGTATCGGCTCCCCATATAACTCAAGTTTTTGAAGATATGCGACAAAGTTGCTTAAAGTAATATGGGGATTCCTTTCTAATTCTTTATCAAGCAACGGAAGAATGGTATTTAAAATGTCGTCTCCATTGATAAGCCTGCCTTCCGTAGCGCCGTCAAACGATTCTTTCATAATTATTGAGAGTAACGTCTTGATATCGTTGTTCTTTGCATCATTTTTCCATTTTGCGAGTTTGTTTAGCCACTTTTCAGCCGGACTGGCAGGAAAAAGGCTAGCAGGCCTTTTTCCTGAAATAAAATCCAGAGAAAATTCCCGCATATTCTCTCCCGCGAAAAATTTATGGGCTTCAAGAGGTTCTATGTCAGAAATTTTGTCAAAAAAAGACAAGGCCAAAGACGGCAAATCCCCGCTCCCGATTATTTTTAGAACTCGCAAAAAACTTTTTCCTTCTTTTTGGTCAAAAAGATTCAGAGCCTCAAGGGATGCGACCGGCAAATCCAGGCTGTGAAGGATTTCCAGGGCGCTTCGCACTTGAGCATTTTTCGGCATAATAATGGCACAAACATTGGGATCAATGCCTTTCGTTTTAATATCAAGTCCAGCCGCTATAATTTCCTCGTCATCGGTATGTGCCTCTACCAGCTTTATCGGATGTCGCTCTTTACTCTGACTAATTAATTTTGCATCCGACATTACGCTCTTAAGGAGTGCATGAGAAGCGTCCAGAATCACTTGAGTTGAGCGGTAATTGTCCACCAGGGTAATAAGTTTAGCGTCTGGAAATGTTTTATGAAACCCTTGGAAGTGGTCAATAGAAGCTCCACTAAACCCATAGATAAGCTGTCTGTCATCACCAACCACAAAAATATCCATTTTCTCCACCAAAGCCCACACCCGCGCCAAAAACTTATTCTGCACTAAAGAAGAATCCTGGTGTTCATCAATAAGAACATACAAATATTTCTCGCGAATTAATGAAGCCACTTCATCTGAAATTTCCACGATATGTGTCAGAGATTCCAGAATATCATCATAATCTAATAAATTCTTCTCTTTTTTAGCTTTCTTGTAAAGCTGAAGAAATTTGACTACCTCTCTGCTCTTCTCCAGACTCTCTATCTCGCGCAGTACTTCTTTTTTCATTTCCCCCTTACTCTCGCCCTTGGTAGAAATACTCTTCTCGTCTTGCTCTAAAAATCTTATTTCCTGTTGAATGGCTACACCTAAATCTTCTGCTGTAATTCTCTCTCTTTTAAAAAGAGAAATTAGGGATTTTAAATCTTGAAAATAACGAAGAGCATTTCCCCGTGGTCGCAAATATTCCCATTCATTATCATTTAGAATTTGCTCAAAAAATATCGCTCGGTCAAGATCTTCTAAAAGTTTCGGCGCTTCTTTTAACCCTAGGACTTTGAAATGCTCTCCGATGATTTTCATCCCGAAACTATGAAAGGTAAAAACATTTACTTCCTCCCCCGCCCCACCTATATAACGCAGCAAACGCTCTCTCATGGCATCTACTCCTGAATTGGTAAAAGTGAGACACAGAATTCCATCGGCTTTGATGTCGGTCTTCTCTAGAATATTGGCAATTCGTAAAGCCAATATTTGAGTTTTGCCCGTCCCCGGACCGGCGACCACCATGACCGGACCATCTATCGTATCTACTGCTTTTTTTTGGGCAGGATTCAGTTTTTTATATTCCCGTGTAAATAGATCCTTTTCGGCCATAATTACATCTTATCATATCAGCCAAATCTGGATTTAGAGAGCGGATGCAAATGCGCGGCAATACCAATGGCAGTGGCTATAATAAGAAGGTTTTTTATAATATATTGCCCTTCTAGGGTAGGCACCAGAAACCCGCTCCACGTAACTTCCGGTAAAATAAATAAAGGCATAATCGTCATAATCATATGCAAGAATAATAAAGGTATAACAACACGTTCAAAGCCGGGAATAACGAAAAGAATTCCGATTAAGCATTCAAAGAGGCCAAAAAGAATGATAAAATTGCCAAAGCTTATAATATTGATGGTCTGTTCAAAAAGTTGTTCCACCAAATGACTGGCAGGACTAAGTCCGATGACTTTCAAAAGTCCAAAATAGAAAAAAACCACAAACAGGCCGAAGCGCGCGACAGGCATTGAGACGCGGTGGAAAAAGTTTATCAGCCTAATATCTATCGTACGTATATTCATATATGCTAGCTATTTTTATCAGCCAAAAACACGCCGCGAAGCGTCTTGGTGGAAAGATAGGTGGCAAAGAAAAAGATAATAGCCAGGATTTGGTTTGTCCAAAAAAACGCTCCGTGAATATCTTTTATCGTCTTTTCAGCCGGCAATAAATCAATGTAAGTCATGACAGCATAGTATTCAAAAAAGACAAACGCAATGACTGGAATAATCGTATTTAAGAAAATAACCCATTTCTGTTTTGGGTTCATCAGTCCGCCAAAAACAGCCAGAACAAGGGAACCAATAATAGAAAGTGACAATGGCTCGCTGATAAGGGAACGGAAGAAAGGATAAGAAGACACCATTATTAGTCCGGCAATAATGAATAATATTCGTACTGTATCCCCATAATAATGTTCCAACGATTCTTTATCCATAATCTTTTTATTATAACAGACCCGATACTTTTAAAGCAAATTAAACGCTCTATTTTATCTTACCCTTTTATTTTAATTTCTTGAAACATGCCGTCATTCCTCCCCAGTTCAAAATTGCCAAAACGAACCCAATTCGGGGTTATTTTCATAAACATAACTTCGCTGGTGTCCATCTGGCTGATGGGCGGAACCAGATTCCTTTCAGTCGCCAGTGTCACGAGTTCGGGAAAGAGCCATGTTTGAGCTTTTGGGTCAGTCACAATACTGAGCGTGCCTTCCAATTGAAGCGTCTTCGGAGGATTTTCCGTAAAGACCACGAAAGAAATGTTGGGATTTTTCATGCCATTTTTATATTTCCTGCTGCCCGCGCGGGTAATAAAATATATATTTAAATTCTCGTCAAAAGTATAATACACGAATGCGGACTCCGGCTTGCGGTCTTCTGTCACAGTGCTTACTGTGCAAAGTTTTTGCTTGTCCCCCTTAAGAAAAAAGATTATCTCTTCCAAAAGTTTGTTATCCATAGACTAGATTGTACCATATTTTGAAAAAACAACATTTTTTGCTACAATAACAAATATGAAAACAATAATTCATTTTGTCGTTTCCGCCTTGGCTATAATTGTCACAGCTTATATCTTACCTGGAGTAAGTGTGGAAGGACCGTTGGTGGCATTTATCTTGGCCGTAGTGCTTGGGGCAATTAACACATTTTTGCGTCCAGTGCTGATAATGCTCACTTTGCCTCTCTCCATCATAACGCTCGGACTTTTTGTATTGGTCATCAACGCGCTTCTCGTTCTTTTGGCTAGCTATATTGTTCCCGGATTTGCGGTAGCTAGTTTCTGGTCCGCATTTCTCTTTGGCATTGTGCTTGCTATTGTAAGTTGGGTGTTACAAAAATTTGAGAAAAACTAACTAATAGAATAATTTTTTTATTAAATTAAATTGAAAAGGCCGGACCAGCAATGAAGTGGTCCGGCCTGCGCTGTGATGTTTCTGGAATCAGCGGAAGATCATCTCTGCTCCACATGTTTTCCAGGTGTTTTGGTTCCGAAACGGACCGTAGGGGTTGCGGCCCGTGTAGCACCTGACTACGAAATCAGGTACTCCTCGGCTTTTCCCGAAATCGTGGAGGCCAAAAACGAGAGTCTGCGAGACCCTCAGAGCTTCCATTTCATCCGGCGACATATGGTTGAAGTCGTAAGTGGTAAAACCGTATGCGGTGTACGAGACAAGCGGTCCCCAGCCGCTTGTTTTACGTGGCATATACTGAAGACCGACGTAAGATTCCCAGTTGCGTCGAGACGGTACGAGGATCCCCGGGGTGCTGTAAAACCCCGGATGTCCGCGGCCCATCGCGAACATCGCCCCTGTCCGAACGGAGAGCGTCCCCCACGAGTAGATACGATCCAGGTTAACACTGGTTTCGTAGCACTCGTAGTTTACGTCTATATCCCTAAATTTCTCCCCGAACACCGCCTTGGCGCCATTCGAGAAGTCACTAGGAATATGAGAGCTCTCGTGACATATTTGAAACCGCAATCCAAGACGGGTCTGTTCTGACAACCCGTATGCGGCCTTTACCATGAGAGCGCCTTTGAAGTCGGTGTCCACGACTGGCTGGCCGTGTTCATCGAAATCAAGAACGCTATGAGCTCCTCCGCTGAGCCATATTCCGAACCCCCAGCACCTCGCGGGAATTGGAGTGTCTCGCGCTGCGTCGTCGTCTTCTCTTTTTGGTAGATCCATAAAGCCGTCCCACACGATGACGGGTGTCTCTTTGCCGAGGGAGAATTCCATGATGTCGTGTATTCCCTGCTTCGTCATGAAGGGGAACGGCTTACTCTTTCCTAAAAAGACTGACGACTGCGCCTCGTGGCGGCTCGCCGCTAGTGGTTCGATCCACGGGCGGTTCTCCCACCACTTGTGCGAGAGCCCCTTCCCCTGACAGCTCGGGAGAGGGGCTTGTATCAGATTCTCCTGAGCCTCTACGTTCGTAGCGCCCAAGAGTACGAAAACCCCTACCAAGCAGAGGAAGCGAAGGCTCATTGTATGCTCCAATCTATGCGGTTTTCAAATAACCGCGTTCACAAGAAAATTAGCAAATATAACCCTAAAAATCAAGATAAAACAATTAAGCGGAGGGTAGGAGAGTCGAACTCCTGATGGATTGCTCCATACCACCTTTCCAAGGTGGCGCACTAGACCACTATGCGAACCCTCCAATATTTCAAACTAGTCTAACACATTCAAAAACTCCTTCTCATTTAATATTTTTACCCCCAATTTTTCCGCATTTTTTAGTTTAGAGCCTGGGTCTTCGCCTGCCACTACGTAAGAAGTATTTTTTGAGACCGAGCTGACTATTTTTCCTCCTAAAGATAAAATTTTTTCTTTAGCTATTTCGCGAGACATAGTTCCTAAAGTACCTGTTAAAACAAAAGTCATGCCGGTCAATTTCCCCTTTTTCTTCTTTTCTGCTCTTTCTATAACCACCCTATTTTTTTGCAGTTTTTTTATAAAATTCAAATTATGTTCATTGCGAAAAAAATTATAAAGGCTCTTTGATACCGCCGGGCCGATATTTTCTATATCAAGATAAGAATTTAAAAGATTTATAGCGTCGTGGGTCCCCTGTCCTGTGTCTCCGAGGGCGAAGGCGCCAGAATTTTTTAAATTCTTATCTTGCTTAGCTGAAATTATCACTTTTTCCAAAGTTCCAAAATGTTCCGCCAGGTCCCGCGCTGTCTCCTCTCCGACATGCAGGATCCCAAGCGCCCAAAGAAATTTTCCTAGTGGAATTTTCTTTTTGTTCTCTATTTCATTTACAATATTTTCGGCTGATTTTTCTCCAAAACGCTCTAGGGGCGCAATATCTTCTTTCTCTAGCGTGAAAATATCCGCCGCATCAGTAATTAATCCTTCATCTTTAAATCTTCTCAATATCTTCGGCCCAAGTTCATATATTTCAAATACGGACACAAAATGCTCCAAATATCTTTCATTTTTAGCCGGACATTTTGGATTTATGCAATAATACGCAACGGACGAGGAAGCATCTTCCGATACGGTCTTTTTTCCAACTTTATCTCCGCACGCAGGACAGTGCTCCGGTATTTTTACTTTTCTTTCTTTGCCCGTACGCATTCGAGTTAAGACCTCTACTACCTTGGGAATCACATCCCCGGCTTTTTCAATTACCACCGTATCCCCGATACGCAAACCCAAGCGTTCTATCTGGTCCATATTATGCAAGGTCGCTTTGGAAACTCTAGAACCCGCCACCAATGTGGGCTCAAAAACTGCCAGCGGTGTAAGCACCCCGGTCCGCCCGACATTGATTAAAATTTCTTTCACGATGGTCGTCGTTCGTTCCGCCGGATACTTGAATGCCGCCATGTAGCGCGGAGCTTTGCCGACAACCCCTAAAGTTGCTTGCAATTCTGAACTATCAACAGATATAACAACCCCGTCTGTGCCGTAAGGGAAATTTGGGCGAACTTTTTCAAATTTCTGGATAAAAGAAATGACCTCTTTTAGATTTTTACAAACGGCTTGGTGAGAATCCACCTTAAAACCCAGTTCTCGTAAAATTTCGTGTTCAGCAGAGTGTAAAGGAAGAAAATCGCCTTCGTAAGATTCCCATTGCGCTATGTCATAAGCGAAAAAATCCAAATTTCTCTCGGCCGCCAGTTTAGGGTCCAATTGGCGCATGCTTCCCGCCGCTGCATTTCTGGTATTTGCAAAAAAGGGCTTGCCTTCCCGCTCATTTTTTTTATTTAAAGAAATTAAAGTTTTTTTAGACATCACAACTTCACCCCGAACTTCCAGAAACTTAATCGTGCTAGTAGGCAATCTTTTACCTTTTTCGAGATTAAATTCAAGCTGAAGCGGTATAGACTTTACTGTTCTTAAATTTTCCGTTATGTCTTCACCAGTAAAACCATCCCCCCTTGTGGCGCCCCCCACGAACCTGCCATCTTTATAAATAAGAGAAACCGCCAATCCGTCAAACTTCACTTCGCAAAAATAATCAAACCTTGAATTTGACGGTAAAAGTTTTTTGATTCTTTTTTCCCACTCATAAAGTTCTTCATAAGAAAAAGCGTCATTTAAAGAAAGCATTCTAATTTGGTGCTTTACTTTTATAAATTTAGAAAGCGGTTTTCCTGCCACTCTATTTTCAGGCATATTGGCATCTTCAAATTCGGGATATTCCGACAAGAGCGTTTTAAGTTCACGGGTCAAAGATTCATAGACATCATCGGTAACATTAGGCGCATTTTCTATGTGGTATGCGTTTCTTAATCTCTCGATTTCATGTCGTAATTTTTTTATTCTTTTTTTGGCTTCAAATTTTTGCATGCCAAAAAATTAATAAGTTATTTTAAGCTCACGCTCAATGCGGTCTGGGTTGGATGACGAACATGTTACCGGATCGCCAATGTTATATCCTTTTGATATGATGCGCGTTGTCGTAGATGGAGGATTGGTATTATCTTTCTCTACATTTACTTTAGCGCAACTTATACCTCCGCCACCCAGATTTGGAACGACAAAGTCCCAAGTTTGCAATGTGCCCGGACTCGGCACGAAAGAACTAGAGGGGGGTTTATCGTTAAAAAGCGCATATTCAATAGCAGTATCGGCGGCAAAAAAAGCATCATTGGTATCTTTAGCCGAGGTGCCGAACTTTATTTCTTTAAGCGCTATATTGGCCACACCCAGAGAAATGGCCAAAAGAATGCTGGAAAGTGTAACCGCAAAAAGAATCACGAACCCCTTATTTTTTTTTATTTTTTTTATAATTATCATGTTATTCTATCCAATTAAATAAACTTTCCGAAAAAACTATCTTATAATTGCCAGAACTCTGCGTCCAAGACAAAGCGACAGAAACTTTTATTTCATCAGGATTAACAACAGTTATTTCAGTCTTGCGGATAAAACCGGAGTTTACACCCGCCATATAGCCATACTTTCCGGTCACATCATCATACAAAAGCATAGGGCACGATGCTCCGCATGAAGCCATGGCGATTCCCGCCATGGGCTGTGAGGGATTGGAATAATTTAAATTTTGATCATCAAAATAGCATCCATTGCTCTCGTCGCATGAAGCGTCTATAAGCTTAGTGCTAAATGCATTCCATCCGGTCTGACTGTCGGTCGGGTCATAAAGCATGAAAGTATCGCGCATGTTTCTAATATATTCAATTCCTTCCTGCGCCAGATATGAAGCAATTATCTTGGTTTTGGCATAGTTAGTGTTGGAGATACCCTGGGTAAGAACAACCAATAAGGCTAAAATAGACATGGTAAAAATAGAAATAGCCACAAGCATCTCCACCAAGGTAAAGCCCTCGGCCATAGACCTACGGGCGAGGCCTAAATTTTTCTTATTTTTCTGTTTAAGAAATTTCTTCATAATTTTAAATGTCTATCAATCTTTGTGAGATTGAAGTTTGTAAAGAAAAAGGCGTAACAACATTTTTGAAAGTTATCTTGCCAACTAATCTGATGCCAATAAAAGGCTGTTGTGAGTCTACTGCCACCTCTTCTGCGCCCAATACTGCAAAAGAAGATATCTGGTCGATAACAACTTCATCGGGAGTCAGTTGGATAAAAGAAGACGCGGCATAAGGCCCCGCCGTTGATTTAAAAATTTTGCCAGTATTGTCTATGTAATAAATCCATTGGTCGTCATTGTTACTAGAAACACCATTAGCAGACTCAAAAGCTATTCCCCAGCCATTTGCGCAGCTTTTAGGAGTACTCACCACAGGAGAAGTGGTGCCAGGAATTACGTCACCGGAGACAAAACAATGGTAATTGTATCCTGTTCTTAAGTTTCTAGATATATCTTCCATAATGAAACTCAAATTATCCATGATGGAGCGCATGTTTTGCGATTTTTGATGGAGTAAGTTGGCGTTTAAAAGAGCGCCCATGCCAGCCATAATAATAATCAGAAAAAGAGAGACAGAGATCATTGTTTCTATTATGGTGTAACCTCTTTGTTTTTTTATCTTTAAAAAAAATATACTTTTCATAAAAATTAATCTAATTGACTTGGATTCTGCCCGAGGGATAGATTTTTATCAGAGCAGAAACTGCTTGGGGAGAAGCAATGGTGATTTGGACATAAGAGATGGGGGCTGGAAGCGGTGGAACAATTTGTGATGACTTTATAACAGCTCCAGAATTGGGCCTTGTAAAAGTGATAGTCAAGTCATTTAAGTTATAGGGCGTAATGTCATCCTGATAAAAAACATTTAAACTAGAGATACTATTGCCTTTGGTAATAACAATTTTTTCCAAACACTCGCCGCTTCCGGCGCAAGTAGAATCATTAAAATCATTATTCTGATCTACGTCAGTAAAATAAAAAAAGCTTTTATCATCGGAGGCTTGATTGATGAAAAGACCGTAAGACGGCTTCCATGTCAAGGGAGAGGCGATAAGAGCTTGCTGCGCGGCTGGTGGAAATTTACCGGAAAGAGATGATTTTTGCGCTTCCACAATTTTTAAGGCTACGTCGCTAGCTAAATTCTTTATATCCACCTTTGCTTGAAATTCCCCGTAGTTAAAGAGAACCACGGAAGTCATCACAGAAAAAATGCTCAAAACAACAATCAATTCCACATAACTCATCCCCTTATTTTTTTTAATTTTTATTATTTTAAGCATAAGCAAAAAGATTTAAATCAAAAAGAAACACCAAAAACGTGCCTAAAACTAAATATAAAGCAAAAGGAATTTCGCTTTTCATGCTATAACCCCTCTTAAAGAAAATAAGACATAGTCCTATTATGGCTCCAGCCCAAAAAGCAAAGATAATAGCCGAAAATGACGCAGATATTCCGAGCAACCAGCCTAGGCCTAAAACAAGTTTGGCATCTCCCAGTCCCATCCAGGCGCCATATGACGCCAGCCAAAATAAAGCAAACGGCAAAGCAATGAGAGGCCCTGATAAAAAATCTAAAACTGACGGAATATGGGGATAAAACCAGATAAAGTTATCGGTATTAAAGAAAAATAGGCCAGTAAAACCAAGAACGCCAAAAACGAAAGACAGTATGTCGGGAATTATTTTATGCCTTAAATCATAAGCCGCAATAACTATAAGGAAGGAAAACATAGTAGCATAATACATATAGGTAACAGTAAATACTGGTAGTGATATAGAAAAAATATCCTGAAATTTCAAAAATAAAGCCACGAAAGTCAAACCGGTGAGTATTTCAACCGAAGGATACAAGACGGATATTCGCGTCTGGCAACTCCGGCATCTCCCCCGTAGCGTAATAAAACTAATAAGCGGTATAAGCTCGTACCAACAAAGCTGATTCCGGCAGGACATGCACGCGCTTCTTCCGCCCAAAGACTTTTTGGTATTCCATCGGCAAATGACAACATTTAAAAAACTCCCAATAACAAGGCCAAAAACAAAGAAGCCGGCTATGATAAAGAGAGTAAGGGTAGAAATCATAAAATAAAACCCAAAAAATAAATAAGCCTAATTACAAATAAACGTGGAAGAATTTATAGCTGCCAAAGGGTCAGAATTCACCATTTTGGCCGCTCCAGTGACGTCTACGCACCAAGACGCGCCCGGTGTTAACTTCAAGCCGACGGCGACAGCCCAAGTGCTGTCAGAATTATAACAGGCGCTGCCACTACCTTTGGCTATCGCTTCTGCTATAGAAGCGGCGATAACTTGATCTTTAGACAACATATTGGTGCCGAGCGGATCATATATCGGACAAGTGGCAATCTCAAAAGTTAAGCCTCCGGGAGGCAGATAAGAATTAAAATTATCAAGAAAAAAAATCTCAGCCACGGATCTTGTTGTGGCCAGATTGCTTTTTACGCCTGTATCCGCGCCTTTTAGTTTGGCTTGTCCTATATACCCGAGAGTAATGGTAGCCAAAACGCCGATAATCGCAACGACGACCAAAAGTTCAATTAATGTAAACCCGCCCCCCTTCGGGGTCACACCAAATTTTGGTGTGCGGGTAAAACCTGTCTCTTTTTTAAAGATATTCATAGTTAAATATATGTTACTTATAAAATCAACACTTATATTATATCACACTCACATAAAACAAAAAACTACCCTCAAGGGTAGTTTTTTGTTTAAAAAATCCAAGAAGATTAGCAATCTGTAGTATCAGCAATGGCTGTTTTTCCTGCCGAAACACCTGTTGAATCAACGCACCAGTGAGTATTGGAACCTTCCGCGGTTTTTAACTGAACGGAAACTACCCATGCTGATATTGTTGAACCGCAGAAACTTGTGCCACCAGATGAATTGACGGCTGCAGCAACTGCGTTGGCAACGACAAGGGTAGTGGCCACTTCATCAGCAAAGAGAGAAGCATCGGTTGCTCCGCCTATGGCCGCCAATGTTGGGCAAGTACTAGCATTGGATGCAGTACCATATCCATTGGGTGAAGTGGAATCATATACCAGTTCAGCCTGCGCTCTGATGTTTGCCAAGTTTGCTTTTATAGCCGCATTAGCGCCTTTGGCACGCGCAGTATTAAGACTCGCCAATACAACTGAAGCCAGAATGCCGATAATCGCAACGACGACCAAAAGTTCAATTAATGTAAAACCTTTTTTAAAGTTAATTTTT